>PJTQ01000057.1_pt1 | contig 219919 bp, 207 predicted proteins | sample 1512231 | NCBI WGS metagenome assembly PJTQ01 (sample SAMN08177688, study PRJNA422409) | Soil metagenome, whole genome shotgun sequencing project. | isolation source: Soil (3) enriched on wood chips | place: USA: Madison | collected 2015-01-15 | reverse complement strand
TCTGGACCACCACGCCGTGGACCATCCCGGCCAATCGCGCGATCAGCTACGGCCCCGAGATCAACTACGGCCTGTATGAGGTCACGGCCCTTGAGGAAGGGCTGGACTATGAGCCGTGGGCCAAACCGGGCGACCGCTTCATCCTCGCCGACAAGCTGGCCGAAGAGGTGTTCAAGGCCGCCAAGATCGCCGCCTGGACGCGCGTCTACGACATCGACCCGTCGGGGCTGGAGTGCGCCCACCCGCTGGCGGCGCTGGACAGCGGCTATGGCTTCTCCGTGCCGCTGCTGGCGGGCGACCACGTCACCGACGACGCGGGCACGGGTTTCGTCCACACGGCGCCGGGCCACGGTGCGGACGACTTTGCGGTCTGGCTGGCCCACGGTCATCGCGAGGTGCCGGACACGGTTGATCCCGACGGCGCCTATTATGAGCACGTCCCCCTGTTCGCTGGGCTGAAGGTGCTGGAGACCGAGGGCAAGAAGACCGGCAAGTTCGGCCCCGCCAACGGCGCGGTGATGGAAAAACTGATCGAGGCGGGCAATCTGCTGGCGCGCGGCCGGATGGAGCACTCCTATCCGCACTCCTGGCGCTCCAAGGCCCCGATCATCTTCCGCAACACGCCACAGTGGTTCATCCGTATGGATGACGAGCTGGAAGACGGCGCGACCCTGCGCGACCGGGCGCTGAACGCCATCGACGCCACCGCCTTCCACCCGGCGGCGGGCAAGAACCGCATCCGCTCGATGGTCGAGGGGCGCCCCGACTGGCTGATCAGCCGTCAGCGCGCCTGGGGCACGCCGCTGGCCATGTTCGTCGACAAGCAGACCGGCCAGCCCCTGCACGATCCAGAGGTCGACGCCCGCATCGTCAAGGCGGTGGCCGAGGGCGGCGCCGACGTCTGGTTCTCGGCGCCCGACGCCGACTTCCTGGGCGCGCACGATCCTGAGCGGTTCGAGAAGGTGACGGACATCCTCGACGTCTGGTTCGACTCGGGCTCGACCCACGCCTTCACCATCGACCCGCGCACGGCCGAGAGCGGCTATACGGGCGACCGCCCGTCGCACTGGCCCGCCGACCTCTATCTGGAAGGCTCGGACCAGCATCGCGGCTGGTTCCAGTCGTCGTTGCTTGAAGGCTGCGGCACGCGCGGCCGGGCGCCGTTCAACGCCGTCCTGACCCACGGCTTCACCCTGGACGAGAACGGCGAGAAGCAGTCCAAGTCGCGCGGCAATACGGTCGATCCGCTGACCGTCATCAAGGAGTCGGGCGCCGACATCCTGCGCCTGTGGGTGGCCCTGGTCGACTATTCGGATGATCAGCGCATCGGCAAGCAGATCCTGCAGACCACGGTCGACGCCTATCGCAAGCTGCGCAACACCGTCCGCTATCTGCTGGGCGCGCTGAACGGCTTCGACGAGGCCGAGCGCCTGACCGACTACGACCAGTTCCCGCCGCTGGAGAAGTTCATCCTGCACCGCCTGTGGGAGCTGGACGCCCAGGTGCGTCAGGCCTATGCCGAATACCGCTTCCAGGACGTGGTGCGGCCCGTGCTGGAGTTCTGCTCGGGCGACCTGTCGGCCCTGTATTTCGACGTGCGCAAGGACAGCCTCTATTGCGACCGTCCCGACAGCATCAAGCGCCGCGCGGTCCGCACCGTGATGGACGAGGTCTTCAGCCGCCTGACCGCCTGGCTGGCCCCGCTGACGCCCTTCACCATGGATGAGGCGTGGACCACCCGCTTCCCCGACGCCGGCACCAACTGCGCGCGTGTGATCCCCGAGACGCCGGGCCAGTGGCGCAACACGGCCGAAGCCGAGCGCTGGACCAACGTCGAGACGGTTCTGGAGGTCGTCAACGAAGCGCTCGAAGCCGCACGACGCGACAAGGTCATCGGGGGGGCGCTGGACGCCTGGCCGGTGGTGACGGCCCCGGCTGAACTGCTGGCACCGTTCGAAGGGCTGGACGCCGCCGAGGTGTTCCGCACCTCCGGCGCCGAACTGGTCGCGGGCGGCGACGCCGTGACGGTCGAGGTGAAGACGGCCGACTATCCCAAGTGCGCCCGCTCCTGGCGCCGTGTGCCGGACGTCGGCTCGGACGCCGATTACCCCGACCTGTCGGCCCGCGACGCCGACGCGGTCCGCTGGCTGGACGCTCAGAAGGCGTAAAGGATCACGGCCCCTCCGTTTCGACGGAGGGGCCTTTTTCTTCCTTCTCCCCTTGTGGGAGAAGGGGAGTGGCTTAGAGCCGCACCCTCTGCTCGGCCGATTTCAGCGTCGAGAGGACGAACTCCGCAGGCGGGTCGGTCTCGGCCAGGACGGCTTCCTTGATGGCGCGCGGCTCGCCGAACAGGTGGCCCTGGCCCATGGCGATATCCAGTTCGAGGATGTCGACGACCTGTTTCTCGCTCTCGACCTTTTCGGCGATCAGTTCGAGGCCGTGGCGGCGGGTCAGGGGGGCGAAGTCCCCGGCGCGGATGTCCGGCTGGCTGGGCAGGGGGGCGGCGCCGTCCAGATCCAGCAACTGTTCGATCAGCAGGTCGGCCGCCACCTTGATGAAGCGCACGTCCGAGCGTTGCAGGTCGGCGAAGTCCAGGTCCAGCGTCTGCACCTTGTCGATGGAGAAGCGGAAGCCCAGATCGGCCAGCTTGGCCATGTTGCGCGCCTCGACGGCGCCGCGCGCGTCGAACGTCGCCTGACCCAGTTCGAAGATCAGGGCGTCCTTCAGGTCGCGGTTCTGGCTCAGGAAGTCGAGGAACTGGGGGAAGAAGGTCTCGTCGCCCAGCGAGGCGAGCGAGATGTTGCAGAAGACGCCGACCTTGCGGTCCTGCCCGGCCAGACGGCGCACGATCTGGGCGCAGCGGAACAGCAGCAGGTTGTCGATGGCTGGCAGCAGGCCCTCGCCTTCGGCCACCGACAGGTATTCGGCGGGCATCATCACCCGGTTCGACGGGTCGCGCAGGCGGGTGAAGCTCTCATAATAGACCGTCCGCCGCTGGGGCAGTGTCACGACGGGCTGCAGATACAGGTCGACGCGGTTCTCGCTCAGGGCGTCGTGGACGGTCTTCAGCAGGGTGTTCGACTGGACCTGACGGCGGCCTTCGAAGGTGTCGGCGGTCAGGGTGGAGGCGGCCAGCCGCTCCTCGATCGAGGCGCTCATCTGTTGGACCAGACCTTCCAGCATCCGAACCTCGCCTGTCAGGGCGTCGGTGCGCGACAGGGCTCCGGTCTCGATGGCCTGGGCCAGTTCGGTCAGGGCGCCTTGCGTCGACTCCATCGCATCGGCCAGCAGGCGGTGGGCCTCGCGCACCTTGCCGATTTCCAGACGCAGGGCGCGGCGGTCGGCCATGCCGGTGACGATGGCGTGGATTCCGGCCATGATCCCCAGCGCGCCCAGCACCCCGGCCGCGCCTGCGCCGGCTCCCAGACCGGCGCGCCAGATCGTCGCCCCGATGGTCAGGGCGAGGAACAGGTAGCCGAAGAACAGGAAGCCGCCGGTGATCTTTCGCATGGGGCCGGTCAGAACCGCCTTTCCCTATAGAATCGATCAAGTATCACGTTAACGAAGGCTAACGGCTAGGGTCCGCGCGGATAAACGGGCGGTAAAAGGAGGTTAACGCATGGAATTGTTCGATCTGAGCGGCAAGGTCGCCATCATCACCGGCTCTTCCAAGGGCATCGGCAAGGCCATCGCCGAGCGTCTGGCCGAGCACGGCGCCCGCGTCGTCATCTCCTCGCGTAAGGCCGGGCCGTGCGAAGAGGTCGCCGTCGCCATCAATGAGAAGCATGGCGAGGGCCGCGCCATCGCCATTCCCGCCAACATCGCCTCCAAGGAAGACCTGCAGCGGCTGGTGGACGATACGCGCGCCGCCTTTGGCAGGATCGACATTCTGGTCTGCAACGCCGCAACCAACCCCTACGCCGGGCCGATGGCGGGCATCGCCGACGAACAGTTCGAAAAGATCCTTCAGAACAACGTCATCTCCAACCACTGGCTGATCCAGATGGTCGCGCCGGAGATGCTGGAGCGGAAGGACGGGGCGATCCTGATCATCTCATCCATCGGCGGCCTGCGGGGCAACAGTCTGATCGGCGCCTACAACATCTCCAAGGCCGCCGACATGCAGCTGGCGCGCAATCTGGCGGTCGAATACGGGCCGTCGAACGTGCGGGTGAACTGCATTGCTCCCGGCCTGGTCCAGACCGATTTCGCCCGCTACCTGTGGGAGAATCCGGAGCTGCTGAAGACCGTCACCGACCCCGCGCCGCTGAAAAGGATCGGCCAGCCGGATGAAATTGCGGGCACGGCGGTCTATCTGTGCAGCCCTGCGTCGGCCTATGTGACCGGCCAGACCCTTGTGGTGGACGGCGGACTGACGATTGCCTGGTGAGCGTGAAAACAAGGTCCCGTTTCTGCAGGACCTGAACTGGCGGCTAGAGGCGGCGGCGTTTCAGGCGCTGTTCGGCTTCCTGCGCCTGTTGGGCGTCGAGCGGGCCTCGGGCTTCGGCGGCATGCTGCTGCGGACGCTGGGGCCGATGACCGGCACGCACAAAACGGTGACGCGCAACCTGCGCATCGCCTTCCCCGACATGGAGGAAGGCAAGCGCAACCGTCTGGCCGTCGATCAGTGGGAGCAGACGGGCCGCACCTTCGCCGAACTGGCCGTCATGGATCGGCTGACGCCGGAAAGCGGCCGTATCGATCTGGTCGGCACGGAGCGCCTGCACGCCATTCGCGACAGCGGAAAGCCTGTGGTGCTGATCTCCGGGCACTTGGCCAACTTCGAGGTCATGGCGGCGGTCATCATGGCGGCGGGCGTGCCGTGTCAGGTGACCTATCGCGCGGCCAACAACCCCTATGTCGACGCCCTGATCCGCCAGAGCCGCGAGCGTTACGGCATCAAGCTGTTCGCGCCCAAGGGCGATGGCACGCGCGAGCTGATGGCGGGGATGAAGCGCGGCGAATCCATCGCCCTGCTGGTCGATCAGAAATACAGCCAGGGACCGGAGGTCGAGTTTTTCGGCCAGCCGGTCAACGCCTCGCCCGGCGCGGCGCGCATGGCGCTGAAGTTCAGCACCGTGATGCAGCCCCTGTCGGTGGTGCGCCTGCCCGGCGTGCGTTTCCGCGTCACGGCGCACGAGCCGATCGCCGTGCCCGACACGGGCGACAAGGCGGCCGATGTGCGGGCGGGCGTGCAGGCGGCTAATCGGTTCGTCGAAGACCGGGTGCGCGAGCATCCGGTTGACTGGTTCTGGGTGCACAAACGCTGGCCGCCTCAGGTCTATGAGGCGTTGCGAGAGGCTGAGGCTTAAATCGCTGCGTCGTCGGAACGACGGAACGGGCCGGCGTAGTTTTCAGTTCGCGTGCGGCGCCGGTCGGGGCCGAAATAGTTGGCCGAACGTACGAAGGGCCGCGGGCGCAGGATCACCGCCTCGATCCGCGACAACAGGGTCTGGGCCTTGACCGGCTTGGCGACGAATTCGGTGACGCCCGCGTCGCGCGCCTCGGTCACGCGGCTTTTCTCGGAATGGCCCGTCATCATGATGACCGGCAGATAGGGGTTGGCGCTGTCGGCCTCGTTGCGGACGGCGCGGGTGAAGGCCACCCCGTCCATCGGCTTCATGCGGAAGTCGACGATGGCGATGTCGATGGCTTCCTGACGCAGCAACTCCAACGCAGCAGCCCCGTCCTCAGCCTCGGTCAGGCGGCCGACGCCGACGGATTTCAGCATGGCCGCGACGATGGCGCGCATATTGGGATTGTCGTCGATCAGCAGGACGTGGATCGAACTCAGCGCGGACATCGGAACACCGGCGAACGGAGAAGCCGGAGATCATCCGGCGGACAGGGAGGGCGAGGAAACGTCGCCGCTCAGCTCGGCGACTGGGCGGCGAGATATTCGCGCGGCCCGGCATAGGCCTCCTGTCGCTCTACCGACCAGTAGCGCAGGGCCGTCAGGGGAATGGCGACGCCGCTGACGGCGCAACGCACAAAGGCGCCGGCGGACAGAACGGCGAACTCGCCGTCGCCATAGTGCAGGCTGGCCGTCTGGCGTGAGTCTTGAGAAATCTGCGTGCTCATGACGCCATCATAGCGCGGACCCGGTGCGGCACGAGAGCCGAATCGCGGTCATCTGGCCGTGCGTCTCCGTTATCTGCCGGATATTCCATGTCTCGATCGCCCGCCGCTGTTCTCGCCGTCGCCGTCTCGGCCGCTGTTCTGGCCGCCGCCTCCGGCGCGAACGCCCAGGTTGAGGCGGCGGCGCGCCCGACGATCCGCGACCTCGGACGGGCGCCGGGCATACTGTCGCCGGGCCCGCTGAACGCCATCACTGATGTGGCGGGCGTAAAAGTGGGGCAGGTGACGCTGCGGTCGGGCGACAGCATCCGCACCGGCGTCACCGCCATCGTGCCGCACGGCGGGTCGCTTTTCCGCGACAAGGTTCCGGCCGGGCTGTCGGTCGCCAACGGCTTCGGCAAGCTGGCGGGCGCGACGCAGATTGTGGAACTGGGCGAGATCGAGACGCCCATCGTCCTGACCAACACCCTGTCTGTGGCGCGCGGGATCGACGGTGTTCTGGACTGGACGCTTAAACAGCCGGGGCATGAGGACGTCCGCTCGGTCAACGCCGTGGTGGGCGAGACGAACGACGGCGGGCTGAACGACATCCGCGCCCGTGTCGTCACCGCCGCCGACGTGGTGCGGGCCATCGAGACGGCGACGACAGGCCCGGTCGAGCAGGGCGCGGTCGGCGCCGGGACGGGCACCATCGCCTTTGGTTTCAAGGGCGGGATCGGCACCAGTTCGCGCAAGCTGCCCGACAGCCTGGGCGGCTTCACCGTGGGGGTGCTGGTGCAGTCGAACTATGGCGGCGCATTGAGCATCGACGGGGCGCCGGTCGGGGTGCGGCTGGGCCGCTACTACCTGCGCGAAGAGCTGGAGAATGAGCGCGCCGACGGCTCCATCATGATCGTGGTGGCGACTGATGCGCCGCTGTCGGACCGCAATCTGGAGCGGCTGGCGAACCGCGCCTTCGCCGGTCTGGCGCGGACGGGGGCGGCCTTCTCGAACGGGTCAGGAGACTATGCCATCGCGTTTTCGACGGCGGAAGGCGTGCGACGGACGCCCGAGCGCCGGGCGGGGCAGGCGAGCGTCGCGGACTGGCCCAACGACCGCATGTCGCCCCTGTTCGTCGCGGTCGCCGAGGCGACGGAGGAGGCCATCCTCAATTCCCTGCTCAAGGCGCAGACGACGACCTCGGTGATCGACGGCAAGTCGGTGACGGTCGAGGCGCTGGATATCGAGGCGGTGAAGGCGGCGCTGGGCGAGGCCGGCAGCCGTTAGCGCACCGCCCCCTAAACCCGCTCATCCCGGCGGACGCCGGGACCCAGTGAGAGCGACGCGCTCGGTTCTCTGAAATTTGCCGCTAGGTGTTCAGGCGCTGAGGTTGAAACCAAAGCACTGGGTCCCGGCGTCCGCCGGGATGAGCGGAGTTATTAGAAGTTAGAACAGGTCGCCCTGTCCGGCAGGCGGGGCCTTGGAGCGCGGGGCGGGCTTGGGCGCAGGCGTCGGACGCGGCGCCGTTCCCTCGCCGTCGATGGTCGCGCCCTTGGCGCCGTCGCCGAAGACGATCTGAACCGTCTGACCCGGCGACAGGGCGGCGGCCGAGGCGATCATGGCGCCGTCTGCGTCCTCGATGCGGGCGAAACCGGGTTTGGGCGTCTTGGGATTCAGCGTCGTCAGGGCGCGGGACAGCGCGGCGAGGCGGTCCTCGGCGCGCTCCAGCCGACGCGGCATGACTCCGCCCAGACGTACGCTCAGCGCCTCCAGCCGCGCCTGTCTCTGATCAAGGCGGCGGTGCAGGGGGGCGGGGCTGAGGCGGCCCGCTGTCTGCAACAGGCGGCGCTCGTTGCGGGCGACCCCGGCCTGCAGCGCGGAGCCCAGACGGTCGGCGGCGCCGCGCAGGCGGTCCTGACCACGCTCGACGCGGGCGCGCAGCAGGCCAGGCGTCAGTCGACCGGCCGCGACCGCCAGCTGTCGCTCATGCACGGCGACGTTGCGGTGCAGGCCCGAGCCGAGGCGGCTGGCGGCGTGGTCCAGCCGTTGCTGCGGCAGGGCCAGCAGGTCTTCGGGCCGGGCGGGCAGGCCGCGTGCGGCGGCGCGCAGGCGGGTGCGGCGGTCCTCCAGCATCCGCGCCCCTGCGCGCGACAGACGGCCCTCCAGATCGCTGAGCGCCCAGCGCAGATCGGCCAGCACCGGCGTCGCGATCTCGGCCGCGCCGGTCGGCGTCGGGGCGCGGCGGTCGGAGACGAAGTCGATCAGGGTGGTGTCGGTCTCGTGCCCGACGGCCGAGATGATGGGAATGCGGGCGGCCGCGACCGTGCGCGCCAGCCCTTCGTCGTTGAAGCACCACAGGTCCTCGACCGAGCCGCCGCCGCGCGCGACGATCAGCAGGTCGGGGCGGGGGATCGGGCCGTCCGGCGTCATCTGGTCGAAGCCGCGGATGGCGTTCGACACCTGGCCGCAGGCGGCGTCGCCCTGAACCACAACGGGCCAGACGATGACGCGGCAGGGCCAGCGCTCGGCGATGCGGTGAAGGATGTCGCGGATGACGGCGCCGGTCGGGCTGGTGATGACGCCGATGGTCGCGGGGAAGGTCGGTAGAGCCTGCTTCCTCGCCGGGTCGAACAGGCCCTCGTCACGCAGTTTGACCTTCAGCCGCTCCAGCTGGGCCAGCAGGGCGCCCGCGCCTGCCGCCTCCATGCTCTCGATCACGATCTGATAGGAGGAGCGCGCGGGGTAAGAGGTGATCTTGCCGGTGACGATGACCTCCAGCCCCGTCTCGGGCTGGACGCTTAAGCCCCGCACCACGCCCTTCCAGATCACGCCGTCGATGGCGGATTTGTCGTCTTTCAGCGTCAGATAGACGTGGCCCGAGGCGTGGCGGTTCACTTTGGAGATTTCGCCGCGCAGCCGCACATGGCCGAAGCGTTCCTCCAGCGTGCGCTTCAGGGCGAAGCTCAACTCCGAGATCGACAGCGGCGGATTGTTGTCGCGGGCGGGCTGCGGGGCCGCGCCCTCGAAGGCGTAGTCGTCGTCGGAGGTCATGGCGCCATCCTAGACGCCGCCGTCGCGCCCGCAAAGGCGTACGGGGCAAGCGTGGCGGAACGGGCGCCTCTGCGCGCGCGTTCGCGCATCATGGTGCAGTTCCCAGACCCGCCGCCGGAAGACGCTACGGACGACGCCCTGCCGCCCGACCAGGCGCGTGAGCGCGATCTGGCCAGCCGCAGTCATAATCCGGCGCTCAGCCCATGGCTGATTCTGGGCGTGATTCTTTTGGCCGGCGCCGGCGTCTATGTGGTCTCGGCCCTGATCTAGGACAGGAGGATGTGATGATGAGGATATTGCTCGCCGCCGCCTCGGCCGCAGTTCTGATGGCGGCCTGCTCGGAGGCGCCGCCCAAGCCGGCAAAGACGCCGGAAGCATCGCCTGACGCCGCCTCGGCGCCGACGATGACGCATACGGCCGCTCCTGCAGCGGGCGCCACGGCGCTGGGGTTGACCGTCAAGCAACTGGAAGACGCCGATCTCATCACCCCAGCGGGGATTGATCTGGGCGACGTCCAGAAGGTCGATGTGGACGCCTCGGGCGCCATCACCGGCCTGATCATCGAACCGGCCGGCGAGGGCGGGCCGCGCTGGGTGCGCATTTCTCTGGATGGCCTTAAGCCCCGCAAGGAAGGCGACGGCTATGACCTGGTGTCGGACATGACGCTGGAGCAGTTGAAAGCCATGCCCGCCTGGATGCCCTGATTTGCATGATCTTGCCTCCGCTAACCCTTTCCGGCGCTTGACCGGGACGGCGCGCGCGGCCATTCCGCCCGGATGAACATTCTGCTCGTCGGATCGGGGGGGCGCGAACACGCCCTCGCCTGGAAGATCGCCCAGTCGCCGCTGGTCACGCGGCTTGTCGTCGCGCCCGGCAATCCCGGCATGGCCTCGCTCGGCGAGATGCGGCCCGACCGGAAGGCGACGGACGCGGAAGGCCTGGCGGCCCTGGCGCGCGAGATGAAGGCGGATCTGGTCGTCGTAGGCCCCGAATCGGCGCTGGCCGAAGGGCTGGCCGATCGGCTGCAGGCGGCGGGCATCCCCTGCTTCGGCCCGACGCAGGCGGCGGCGCAGCTGGAGACGTCCAAGGCCTTCTCCAAGGCCTTCCTGCAGCGCCACGGCATTCCGACGGCGGGCTATGGCGTCTATGAAGACGTCGCCTCGGCCAAGGCGGCGCTGGACCGGTATTCCGCCCCCTATGTCATCAAGGCCGACGGTCTGGCGGCGGGCAAGGGCGTGGCCATCAGCCCCGATCGCGCCGACGCCGAAGCCGAGATCGAGCGGATGTTGGGCGGCCGGTTCGGCGCGGCTGGATCGCGCGTCGTGATCGAGGAATTCATGGATGGGGAGGAGGGCTCCCTCTTCGCCCTGTCGGACGGGACGCGAGCCGTGCTGTTCGGCGGCGCCCAGGATCACAAGCGCGCCTTCGACGGCGACCTGGGACCCAACACCGGCGGCATGGGCGCCTATTCGCCCGCGCCCGTCTTCACGGCGGCCTTCACCCACGCCGCCAATGAGCGCGTGGTCGTTCCGACCATCCGGAAGATGGCCGAGGAAGGCGTTCCCTATCGCGGCGTCCTCTATGTCGGCCTGATGGCGACGGCTGAAGGCCCCAAGGTGGTCGAGTTCAACGCCCGTTTCGGCGACCCCGAATGCCAGGTGCTGATGATGCGGCTGGACGGCGATGTCGTGCCGCTGCTGCTGGCCTGCGCGCGCGGCGACCTGACCCAGGCGCCCGCGCCCGTTTTCAAGCCCGGCGTGGTCATCTGCGTGGTGCTGGCGGCCAAGGGCTATCCCGACAGCCCGCTGGAAGGTTCGGTCATTCGCGGCGCTGATCAGGACTTCGGGCCGCACGTCCAAGTCTTCCACGCAGGGACGAAGCTGCGCGACGACGGCGCCCTGGCGGCGGCGGGGGGCCGGGTGCTGAACGTCTGCGCCTACGGCGACGACGTGGCCCAGGCGCGTGAGCGCGCCTATGAGGCCATCGCTAAGATCGACTGGCCGGGCGGTTTCCACCGCACCGACATCGGCTGGCGAGCGCTGGAGCCGCGCTAAGCGGCTCCGCCGCGCTTTAGGTCATCGCGAACAACAGCCGCCCTTCGCCCATGCGTTCGCGCAAGGGGATCAGGTCGGCGTGGGACACCGAGAAGCAGCCATAGGACCGGCCCAGCTTGCCCTGGCGCGCCAGGAAGGCCGGGTCGGCGTAGTCGGCGCCGTGGATGATGATGGCCCGCTCGCGCGCCAGATTGTTGGAATACTCCAGCCCGTCCAGCAGGACGTTCGGCCCCTGCTGGCTGCCCCAACTGGCGCCCGCCGTGGCGTAGGCGCCGATGGACGACATATGGCTGTCGGGACGGTTCGAGAACTGCTGCGCATAGCCTGAATGCGCCGGGTCAGAGCCGCGCCCGTGACTGGTGCGATAGGCCGTGACCCAGCCGCCTTCCAGATCGACTTCATAGAGCCGGTCCTCGCCCGAGAACTTCTGGAAATCGACCAGATACATCCGGTCGCGCTTCGAGATCTTGTGGCCGTGCACGTCCATCGCGGCGCGGGCGCGCTCGATCAGGTCCGGGCGCACAACGCCGTGGGGGTCGATCGTCGTCCCGGCGTTCGCCATCTGTATATGAGCCGTGCGCGTGCGCTCGGGCACGATCGGCAGGGTTGGAGCGACGGCTCCGGCGAGCTGAAGTTGAGAGGTGGAGGCGGCGGAGGAGCACCCCGCCAACAGGGCCGAACCGCCCAAAATCAAGCCACGTCTGGAAAGCCGCATGCGACGCCCCTCGCACGGTTAAACAACTGTATCGGCTTGTTTCATGAACCGTCGTTAGAACGCAACCTTGGCCTTGGCGGGAAGATTGGAATGGTTATGTTGCGCGCTCCAGTAACGGGAGGGATACATGAAAAAGCTTGCCCTGATTGTGACCGCAGCTGTTTTGGCCGCCACCGGCGCCGAGGCGCGCCAAGCCCCGGCGGCAGCGCCGGTTTCCGCTGAACAGGCGACGAAGTTCGTCCAAGTGGGGCGGCTTTTGGCCGATCCGGCCAGCGGGCGCGTGCTGCGCGATAAAACTCTCGTGATCAGAGGGAACCAGGTCGTCGAAATCCGCGACGGCTTCGTCGGCGAGGGGAACGTCGTCGATCTGCGCTCGGCCTTCGTGCTGCCCGGCCTGATCGACAGCCACGTCCATCTGGGCAGCGAGCAGAGCCCGAACAGCCGTCTGGACCGGCTGACCATGTCGAACGCCGACCAGGCCATGGTCGGGGCGCGTCACGCCCGTCGCACGCTGAATGCGGGCTTCACAACGGTGGCGGACCTGGGCGGCGCCAATGAGTCGATCTTCGCCCTGCGCGACGCGGTGCGGCGCGGCGACGTGGTCGGCCCGCGCATCATCGCCGCTGGTTCGTCCGTCTCGGTCCACGGCGGCCACGGCGACGCCAACGGCTATCGTGAAGACATCCTGCACGTCCTGTCGAACGAGAGCGTCTGCTCGGGGGCCGAAGACTGCCGCCGTGCGGTGCGGACCCAGGTCCGCGCGGGCGCCGACATCATCAAGATCACGGCCACGGGCGGCGTGCTGTCGAACACCGCCGCCGGTCTGAACCAGCAGTTCACCCAGGATGAACTGGCCTCCATCGTCGAGGTCGCGCACCGCATGGGTCGTCAGGTCACCGCCCACGCCCACGGCGTCGACGGCATCAACGCCTTCCTGAAGGCGGGCGGCGATTCCATCGAGCACGGCACCTATCTGGACGATGAATCCATGCGCCTGTTCAAGGCCAACGGGGCCTGGCTGGTGCCGACCCTGCTGGCGGGCGACTTCGTTGCGCGCGTCGCCTCTGGGCCTGACAACTTCTTCACCCCGGCCCAGACGGCCAAGGCTCTTGAAGCCGGTCCCAAGATGCTGGACATGGCCGCCCGCGCTCATCGCGGCGGGGTCAAGATCGCCTTCGGCACCGACTCGGGCGTCTCGGCCCACGGCGACAACGCCCAGGAGTTCGCCCTGCTGGTGCGCGCCGGTCTGACGCCGCTTCAGGCCATTCAGTCGGCCACGGTCGGCGCCGCCGAACACCTGAAGATCTCGGCCGAAGCGGGCCGTATCGCGCCGGGCATGCCGGCCGATCTGATCGCCGTCGCCGGCGACCCGCTGAACGATGTGACCGAGCTTGAGCGCGTCCGCTTCGTCATGAAGGGCGGCCAGGTCTTCCGTCAGGACTGAGGTTTCAGCCGATCCAGCAGGAAGGCGGCGAAAGCCGCCTCATCCTCGAAACGAGCGACGACGGGCCAGGGCGAAACCCTGGCCCTTCTTTCTGGGCCCAGCCGAACCCAGTCCTTTTCCGTCGTCACCAGACCGGCGCCGTAGACCGACGCCCGATCATTCAGGAAGGCGAAGTCGCGATCCGACAGTTCGGCGTGGTCGGGGAAGGGCACGAAGTCCTTCAGATCGCACCCGGCGGCGAGCAGCGACCGCTCCACCTTCCACGGCTTGGCGATGCCCGCGAAGCCGACCTGCGGCCCCGGCGGCGGCGGGGCGGCGGCTTCCAGCCGCGCGATGAAGACGGGCAGGTCGCCGAAGACCTCGATCAGTTCAGGATCGACCTCGGCCAGGTCGGCGGGCAGCAGCACCACCACGGCGTCGGCGCGCGCCAGCCCGGCCTTCAACGGTTCGCGCATTGGGCCGGAGGGGAAGACCGAACCGTCGCCGAACGGCCATTCGTCGCCGCGCGTCTCGCCGTCGACCACGATCAGGCTGAGGGTCTTCTTCAGCGCCGGGTTCTGATGGGCGTCGTCCAGCACCAGGACGGCGGCGCCGTCGTCCGCTGCGGCGCGGGCGCCTTCCACGCGATCACGCGCGATCCAGGCGGGCGATCCCTGCGCCAGCATCAGCGGTTCGTCGCCGACGTCGGCGGCGGTGTGGACGGCCGGATCGACACGGACTGGGCCTTCGAGCTTCCCGCCATAGCCGCGCGACAGGGCGGCCGCCTCGATCCCTCGATCCTGCAGCAGGCGCAGCGCCTCGCGCGCGATCGGCGTCTTGCCCGAGCCGCCGACCGTCAGATTGCCGATGGAGACGACCGCCGCGCCCGGATCGACCGGCGTGGCGCTGGCGATCCTGCGCGCGGTCACGCCCGCCCACAGCCATGAAGCGGGCTTCAGCATCATCCGCGTCACCGGGGCGTGGCGGCGGTCGCGGCTGTACCACCAGCGGGGGGTGTTCAGTTTCACGGGCGTCTCCGCGACGGGGCGGCGGGCAGGTGGGTCTGAAGCGCCGGCCACAGGCGGTCCAGCCCGGCGGCCGCTGCTTCTGCAGAGCGGCGGGCGCGCTCGCCCATGTCGCGGGCGGCGTCCGGGTCGGCCAGCATGGGGCCGACGACCGAGGGCAGTTCGGCGGGCGACAGGACGGAGACGAGGCCGCCCGCCTGTTTCAGCATCCGGGTCACGGCCTGCCAGTTGCTGGCGTCGGGGCCGGTGACGATGGGCTTGGCGAGGCGCGCAGGCTCCAGCGGATTGTGGCCGCCGACCGAACCACCGCCCAGCGCCGGGGCGAAGGAGCCGCCCATGACCACCACATCCGCCAGCCGCAGGAACAGGCCCAGTTCGCCCAGCGTATCGGCCAGATAGATGTCGGTCTGGTCGCAGATCGGCTGGCCCTGGCTGCGCCGGGCGAAGCCGTAGCCGTCGTGGGCCAGGGCCTCGGCGATGGCGTCGGCGCGTTCGGGGTGGCGCGGCACGACGATCAGAAACAGGCGGTCGGCCAGATGATCCAGCGCGCCGACGATGGCCATTTCCTCATGCTCATGGGTGCTGGCGGCGACGACGACGGGGCGGTCGTCGATCAGGGCTGACAGGCGGGCGAACTCGCCCTTGTCATAGGGCAGGGGCTCGCCGGACAGCTTCAGGTTCACCTGACCGTCGACGCGGGCGCCCAGGGCCGTCAGCCGGTCGGCGCTGTCTTGATCCTGCGGCCAGACGTGGGAAAAGCCGTTCATCAGGGCGCGGGCCATGCCGGGGGCCTTCTTCCACCCTTGCGCCGTCTTGTCGGTGATGCGGGCGCTGACCAGAGCCAAGGGCACGCCGCGTTTCTGGGCTGTGGTCAGCAGGTTGGGCCACAGCTCGCTCTCGACGAAGACGCCGACGTTGGGCCGCCAGTGGTCGAGGAAGGCGGCGACCGCCGAGGGGGCGTCGACCGGGGCGAACTGATGGATGACGCCGCGCGGCAGGCGGCTGGCCAGCACCTGGGCCGAGGTCAGGGTGCCGGTGGTGACCAGCACCGTCACGTCGGGCCGGTCCTTGCGGATGCGCTCGGCCAGCGGAAGGATCGACAGGGCCTCGCCGACGCTGACGCCGTGGATCCAGACCAGAGGCCCGTCGGGGCGCGCCAGGCCGGGCAGGCCCAGCCGTTCGTCGACGCGGGCGGGGTCTTCCTTGCCCTCGCGGACGCGGGCGTCCAGCAGGCGCGGGGCCAGCGGCTCCAGCAGGCGGGTCAGCAGCCGATAGGCGATCATGGCGGGGCTGAAGGCCACGGTCAGACGCGCTCCAGACCGGTGATGGCGTCGGCGCGCGCCTCGACGGCGGTCAGGCGCTCGGTCCAGTCGGCGGCGACATCGGCCAGGTCGCCGTCCTCTGGCCAGTCGACCCGGTCCCAGACGACGGCGCCCTTGCCGAAGGGCAGGGGCAGCAGGGCGCGGTCCCAGCTGTTCAGCCGGATCGCCGGATTGCACGACATGCCGATCAACAGCACGGGCGCCTTGGAAATCTTCGCCATCAGGGGCAGGCCCTCGGCCATCTGTCGCGCCGGACCGCGGGGACCGTCGGGGGTCAGCGCGAGAGCGCCCAGCTTCAACTGCTTCAGCCCGTCGCGCAGGGCCTGCGTCCCGCCCTTGGCCTGTTTGGCCTTGTCCTTATTGGCTGATGAGCCGCGCACGGCGGGAAAGCCCTGGCGCGAGATCGCCTTGGCGATGAACTCGCCGTCGGCGGACAGGGAAATCAGGGCCTTGGCGGGCTGAGCCCTGTCTTTGGGCCAGCAGGACGGGGCCAGGGCGATGCGCGAGTGCCAGAAGGCGCACAGCACTCCGCCGCCGTCGCGCCAGACCTCTTCGGCCGCGGCCTCGTTCTCGTGGGTCCAGCGGATGGTGGCGATGCAGAAGCGCATCCACTGGGCCAGGGTCCAGGCCAGGGCGTTCTGAATGGCGGGGTTGCGCAGCGGCCTCATGCGCCCGTCTCGTCAGGTAGTTCGGCCAGAGGAGGCAAGGTGTTGAACCCGGGCAAGGCCTCCGGCTCGCTGTCCAGCGACTGCTGCCGGGCCAGCCGGGCATACAGGCCGCCGCGCGCGACAAGGGCGTCGTGGGTTCCTTCCTCGACCACGCGCCCGCCGTCGATGACGTAGATGCGGTCGGCGTTCTTCACCGTCGACAGGCGGTGGGCGATCATCAGGGTGGCGCGGCCGTCCATCAGTCGCTCCAGCGCCGCCTGCACGACGGCTTCGCTCTCGGTGTCGAGAGCGCTGGTCGCCTCGTCCAGCAGCAGGATCGGCGCGTCCTTCAGGAAGGCGCGGGCGATGGCGATGCGCTGACGCTGGCCCCCGGACAGGCGGGCGCCGGCCTCGCCCACGCGGGTGGCGTAGCCGTCGGGCAGGGCGGCGATGAAGTCGTGGGCGGCGGCGGCGCGGGCGGCGGCCACGATGTCCTCGGCCGCGGCGCCGGGGCGGCCATAGGCGATGTTGGCGGCGATGGTGTCGTCGAACAGGAAGGGCTCCTGCGTCACCAGAGCGATGTGGTCGCGCAAGGAAGGCAGGCTGAGCTCGCGGATGTCGCGGCCGTTCAGCGTCACCCGCCCCGCCGTCACGTCATAGAAGCGCGGCAGCAGGCTGAGGATGGTCGACTTGCCCCCGCCCGACGGGCCGACCAGGGCGATGGTCTCGCCCGGCGCGACGTGCAGGCTGACGTCCGACAGGGTCGGAGCGGACCTCTCTTCGTCGGCGCGATAGGCGAAGCACACGCGCTCCAGGGCGACGGTGACGGGGCCGGGCGCGACCTCGGCGGCGTCGCTGGCCTCGCGGATTTCGGGTTCGATATCCAGGGCGGCGAACAGGCGGCGGGCGGCGGTGAAGCCCTCGCTCAGCACCGTGGTCAGGTTCGTCACCTGTCGCAGCGCCTGACCGGCCAGCAGCAGCATGCCGATGAAGGAGGCGAAGGCGCCGACGGTCATCTGCCCCTGGCTGGCGCTCCACCCGGCATAGGCCATGACGGCGGCGACGACCGCATAGGCCACGATGTCGCTGGCCGGACCGGAGAAGGCGCGGCTGTCGGCGCCCTTGATGACGTGGCGCTGGCGGCGGTCGATGACGGTGGAGACGCGGGCTTCCTCGGCCGCCTCACGGTTCTCGATCTTGATGACGCGGACGCCGTCCAGGTTCTCCATCAGGGCGCTGGACAGGGCCTCGGTCTCGACCATGGCCCCGCGCGCGGCCTTGCGCGACTTCTTGCCGAAACGGCGGATGATCCAGCTGACGACCGGCACGCCCAGCAGGACGATCAGCGTCAGCGGCAGGTCGATGAAGCCCATGGCGATGATGACGCCCAGCAGCATCAGGGCGTTCTGGGTGTAGTTGACCACGCCCGAGGTGAAGGCCTCACGCACCAGATTGGCGTCGAACAGGACGGAGGAGACGAAGGTCCCCGAGTGCTGGCTGCGCAGACGCGACAGGTCCGCCCGGATCATGCCTGAGAACAGCTGCTTCTGGATGTCGCCGACGATGCCGTGGCCTAGCCGGTTCACGAGCGCCGCCTGGCCCGCCATGCTCAGCGAACGGATCACCGCCACGATGATGATGAACAGGGGGATGGCGATCAGCACCTTGTCCGCCGGGATGGTGACGGTCTTCCAGATCGTCACCGGCCCCTGATGCTGGCCGAACAGCAGGTCGATCGCAGGCTCAAGGAACTTCAGCAGCAGGGCCGTCAGACCGCCCGACACCCCCGCCAGCAGCATGGAGGTGAAGAAGGCCGGCTTGTGCCGCGACAGATACTCGCGCCAGATGCGGGCGAGCAGGGGCCGTAGCGGCTCTCGGGCGTCGGCATGGTGGGTGGGAACGGTCATCGGCCTTCGGTCGAACGGCTGGGGCGGCAAGTCAAGCGGCCCCGCGCAGCCGGGACGGCGCCGGACGGGTGACGCCGGGGACAAACGGCGCTATCTGGCCGTCATGGGGCGCTACGATCTGACTACGCCGTTCGGCCGTTTCAAGGCGCGTTGGTCCTATTTCTGGAAGGATCACGCCTTCCTGCGCACGACCTTCACCAACGCGCACTGGCTGGGCCCGGATCTGGTGCGGACCAACCAGCCCTCGCCGGGACAGCTGGCCTGGTGGAAGCGGCAGGGAATCCGCACCGTCGTCAATCTGCGCGGCCGCAGGGACGAGGCCTATTACTGGCTGGAGAAGGACGCCTGCGAACGGCTAGGGCTGACGCTGATCGACGCCCCGCTGGATTCACGCGATCCGCCGGGCAAGGACCGGGTGCGCCGGGCCAGGGCTCTGTTTCAGACCATGGAGTATCCGGCCCTGATCCACTGCAAGTCGGGCGCGGACCGGGCGGGGATGATGGCCGTCCTCTATCGCCATTTCCATCTGGGCGAGCCGATCTCGGTGGCTATGGAGGAGCTGGGCAAGCGCACCCTGCACAGCCGCGAGGGCCTGACCGGCGTGCTGGACTATACGCTGGAGAAATACGTCGCCGAGGTCGAGCCTACGGGCGTCAGCTTCGAGGACTGGGTCGAAAGCGACGCCTATGATCCCCCGGCCATCCGGGCGGAGTTCAAGGCCGGCTGGTGGGGCAGCCTGGTGGTGGATCGCCTGCTGAAGCGCGAGTAGGTCAGCCCCACGGGCCGCCGTGATCCGGGCCGCTGGGCGGAGACTGACGCGCGGCCTGCTCCTTCTTCCACCGCTTGACCTGTCGGTCGTGTTCCATACGCCGCGCCAGGGTGACCATGCACAGCGCCAGCACGGCGAGCATGGAGATCAGGCTGAAAATCTGCTGGCCGTCCAGCGTCTGGCCGAAAAGCGTCAAGGTCGAGGGTCTCGATCAGCTGGGGTGATGGGGTCGTTCCAGGCCGTGTCCTGGTCCTCGCCGGGACGTGGGACGTGCTTGGGCCCCTTACGCACGACCCAGACGATCGCCGCGACGGCGACAACGACCAGCAGCAGGACGATGAAGGTCGGCAGCATGGGAAATCCTGTTCAAGAACAAAGGCGACTGACACGAAAGCGCATCAGCCGCCTCTGCGGTTCCGGAACACCGGCGTGATGACGCCGTGAGCGCTGGCTCAGGCGTCGGTGCGCGGATCGATCAGCTTGTGCGCGTGCAGGATGAAGTAGCGCATGTGGGCGTTGTCGACGGTCGCCTGGGCGCGGGCCTTCCACGCCTTCTTGGCCTCGTCATAGCTGCCGAAGGCGCCGACGAACTCGACCTGGCTCAGGTCGCGGAAGACGGGCTCGGCCGGGTGGCGCATCTCGCCGCCGATGACGAGGTGAAGCAGTTGGGGATCGTGAGAGTCGGCCATGGAGAGGGGGTCCATTGCGGGAGGAATGTCAGATGGCCAGCGGGATAGGCGCTGTGCGCCTTACGATCAACGGGTGAAGGGCCGGTGCGGCGCATATCAGGCTGGTTTGACGCGGATCAGGGCGATTAAAGCGCCATGGACGGCCCATGTGGTCGCTGACCTTCGCCCCGGCCTCTTCGGCGATCAGGCATCCCGCGCAGACGTCCCAGTCCCATTTGGGGCTGATGGCGATGGCCGCATCGAAGGCCCCGGCCGCAACCAGGGCCATGCGATAGGCCAGGGCGTTGCGCTTGGAAAAGCGCATCGGCGGCCACGGTTCGTCCCATTCGCGCGCCTCCATCAGCCGGGCGTCGGCCAGAAGCTCGGCGTCCTCCAGGTCCGAGGTGTCGGAGGCGCTGATGGGGCGGCCCTGCAGGCGCGCGCCGCCGCCCAGGGTGGCCTCGAACAGCTCGTCCATCATCGGGGCGTGGATGACGGCGGCGACCGGGCGGCCGTCCTCGACCACGGCGATGGGGACGCACCACCACGGCTTGTTCTTCATGAAGGCGACCGTGCCGTCGATCGGGTCGACGACGAAGATCCGCTTCTTGGACAGACGGTCCGTGCTGTCGGCCGTTTCCTCGGACAGCCAGCCATAGTCGGGCCGGGCGCTCAGAAGCGCGTCTCGCAGCAGTTGGTCCACGGCCAGATCGGCGCTGGTGACGGGCGAGCCGCCGTCCTTGGACCAGACCTTCAGTCCGGCCTCGCGGTGTTCGAGCGCCAGCCGACCGGCGGCCAGCGCCGCGTCGCGGATCAGGTCGAGGTCGGCGCTGAAGTCGCTCATTTGCCCGCGATCGCCACCTTGTCGAACAGCAGGGAGGGGCTGTTGAAGGAACTACGGAACTCCAGGTCGCCTGCGCGTTGCAAGCGTGCATAGAGGTCGATCAGATTGCCCGCCACGGTGACTTCGCTGACCGGATAAGCGCGCTGGCCGTTCTCGAACCAGAAGCCGGACACCCCGGCCGACCAGTCGCCGGTGTTGCCGTTCAGCGAGGGGCCGAACATGGAGGTGATCAGCAGGCCCGTTCCGGCCTGCGCCATCAGGGCGTCCAGATCGCCTTCGCCCGGCGTCAGATGCAGGTTGTGGGTCGAGACGCCCGACGGCCCCGCCAGCCCGCGCGAAGCGTGGCCAGTGGTCTGCAGACCCAGTTGCGCCGCCGAGGCGGTGTTCAGCAGCCAGGTGGTCAGGACGCCGTCCCTGACGATCTCGCGCCGTTCGACGGCCACGCCCTCGTCGTCGAAGGGGGTGGAGCCCAGCCCACGCAGGCGGAACGGGTCGTCGATCAGGTCGACGCCGGTCGGCAGGACGGCCTTGTTCAGCTTGTCCTTCAGGAAGGAGCTGCCGCGCGCGATCGAGGGGCCGGAGATGGCGCCCAGCAGCGGCGACAGCACCTGGGTCGCGACGCGGTTCTCGAAGATCACCGGAGCGGTGGTTGAGGCGATCTTGCGCGGGCCGACGCGGGCGACGGCGCGTTCGCCCGCCTTCAGGCCGATGGAGGCGGCGTCCGGCAGGTCGGCCAGGTGGCGGACGGTGCGGCTTTCGCCGCCGCGCTCCATGGCGCCGTCCTTTTCGGCGATGACGCCGACGCCCAGAGAGAAGGCGCTGCCGCGATGGCGGCCGTCGAAGCCGTGCGAGGTGACAAGGCGCCATTCGCTGGCTGACCAGGCGGCGTGCCCGCCTTCGGATTTGGACACGCCCGATACGGCCAGGGCGGCGGCCTCCGTCTCGGCGGCGGCGGCTTCCAGCGCCTCGGCCGAGCGTTCGGCGGGATCATACAGGTCCAGGTCCGCGTGCGGCGCGGCGGCCAGTCGGTCCTGCGGCGCGAGAGACGCATAGGGATCTTCGGGCGCCAGCTTCGCCATCGCCACGGCGCGCTCCACCAGACGGGCGCGGGTCGCGTCGGACAGGTCGGAGGCGGAAACCGTCGCCTGACGCCGCCCTATGAAGACGCGCAGGCCCAGATCGCGGGCCTCTTCACGCTCCACATCCTCCAGCGCGCCGTTGCGCACGCCGACGGACAGGGAGGCGCGATGGGCGGACACAGCCTCGGCCGCATCGGCGCCGGCCTTCAGCGCGGCGGAGATCAGATCGTTCAGGATGTCGGGGGAGGGCGTCTTATCGGACATGCCCCGATATGGCGGACGGAACCCGCGCCCGCAACAGCCGGGCTAGAGAATGGACCAGGCGATCAGGCTGACCGCCGCCACCAGAAGCGCCAGCCAGGTCAGGATCATGCCGACCGAACGGCCCAGCGACGGTCCCTCCTGAAACAGCAGGCCCAGCGCATGGATCACTCGTCCCGCGAACAGCGTCCCGCCGACCGCATGGATCAACAGGGCGGGCGCGCCGAGGAAGGCCAGCAGGATCAGGCCGCACATTCCGGCCGGGATGTATTCGGCCGCATTGGAAAAGGCGCGGGTGGCGCAGACCAGTTCGCCCACGCCGCCGTCGCCGAACTCGACCAGATGCTTGCGCCGCCGGTTCACCACCACGCCCGACAGGACGAACAGCAGCAAGATCAGCAGCCCGCCCCATAGGGCGGCCGCCTGAATGGTCGGGATCAGGCTCAATTCTCGCGCCCCACCGGATAGAGGCGATAGCGCTGGTCGTAGAAGGGCGTGCGCTCGTAGAACCAGGCGAGGCGCGCATCGCCGTCGGCGGCGAACGCGGGGTCGGCCGCCAGCTTCGCCTCGAACGCGGCCTTCAGCGCCGGATCGGCGGCCAGCATCTTTTCGGCCAGCGGAGCGATGGCGTAGGCCTCGATATATTCTACGCGGTTCAGGACCTCGGGGAACATGCCCCAAGCGAAGAAGCTCTCGTTCGACTGCGGCTCCAGCAGCAGGATGGCGACGTCGCCCATCGGCTGATCGGTCGGCACGCGCACCGAGCCGACAGGGAAGGTCCAGTCGTGGGCCTCGGGTCGGATTTCGCTGACCGAGATCGGCACATGGCCCTCATTGGTGCGCGCCGAAACCTTGGGATCGACCAGGCGCAGCATGTCGACGGCGACGGTGCGCGGGGCGTCCAGCGTCTCCATCTGCACGCCGTGGACGCGCAGGCGCTCGATCACGTCCTGACGATAGGACGGCACCCAATAGGCGCTCGGCCGCTTGAGCGTCAGCGTGGGGTGGGAGCCATAGAAGGGCATCTGCCAAAGTTCGGCGTCCGGCTGGCCCAGCCAGCGGATTTCGGGGCGGCCAGAGGCGACGCTGTCGAACGTCTCATAGCGGATGCCCTTGAAGGGGCGGGTGTGCGAGGGCGTGTCGTCGCTGTCGAAATTGGCGGGCAGTTCGGCGGGGCGCAGGGCGCGGTCGGCGGCGATGGCGGCGCGCAGGTCGCCGGACTTTTCGGCCAGCAGTTTCAACGCCTGTTCGAGGAATACATAGGTTCCCAGAACCCGCTGCTCGTGCGGCTTGAGGCTATGATTCTCGATCAGGATGGTCGGGATGTGGGCCGCCGAGCCCCAGCCGTTGGAGAAGCGCTCGCCCAGACCGCCGTCGTTCAGGCCCTTCTTCGGATTACGGTCGTCGATGGCGAAGACCAGTTCGCCGGGTATGTGACCTTGCGCCTCCAGCGCCTCATACATGGGGGGCTTGAAGGCGGCGTCCAGCCATTGGGCGATGGCCGGGCTGCGGCTCCAGACGCCGTCCTCGCCGTTGTAGCCGAAGGTGACGTCGTATTGATAATCGATGCCGTCGGTGACGTGGATGTCGACGTAGAGGTCCGGCTGATACTTGTGGATCAGGCCCATGACGGCCTGCATCTCGGCCTGATCCAGCTTCATGAAGTCGCGGTTCAGGTTCTGGTTGGTCGCCGTGTGGCGCCAGCCCTGATTGCGCGGCCCACGCTGGTTGGGGCGGGAATAGGGGCCGGTGCGTTCGTGTCCGTCCACGCTGAGGATGGGGATCAGGATCAGGTTGGCGCGGTCCAGCAGGCCGTCCTTGCCGTAAAAGGCGATATCGCGCAGCAGCATCATGCCCGCGTCCTTGCCGTCGATCTCGCCGGGGTGGATGCCGGCCTGTGCCAGCAGGACGGGCTTGGACGGATCGAAGGCCGCGCCGTCCTTGGAGGCGATCACGGCGTAGATCGGGCGGCCTTCTGGCGAGGTTCCGAACTGTTCGATGCGGATCAGGTCGCTGGCGGCGCCCAGCCGGTCAAACCAGGCGCGGGTGTCGGCGTAGTTGGGCGAGAAGTCATGCGCCGTATCGGCCTCGAAGCCCGTGACCCACGGATCGGAGGCGTCGCGCAGCAGGGCTCGGCTGGCGCCGTTCCAGGCCGGCGCAGGCGGCAGGAAGGCCTGATCCCACGGTGCGGCATTGGGCAGGGCCGATGGGGGCGTCTGGGACATGGCGGGACTCGCGAGCAGAAGGGCGGCGGCGAACAACAGACAGAAGCGCATGCGCTGTGGTGGGCCGAATGGTCCGATGAGGCAAGCGTTCAGCCCACTCCCGCCGGTAGAAGTCAGCTATTTCCAGATCGGAGTCTTGTCGCCGGGCAGGCCCAGGCGATCCCAGATGTCGTTGACCCGCTCGATCACATCCTCGTCCATGCGGATTTCCTCGCCCCATTCGCGCTTGGTTTCCGGCTCCCACTTGTCGGTGGCGTCCAGACCGATCTTGGAGCCCAGCCCGCTCTCGGGGCTGGCGAAGTCCAGATAGTCGATGGGGGTGTTCTCGATGACGGTGATGTCGCGCGCCGGGTCCATCTTGGTCGAGACAGCCCACATGACGTCCTTCCAGTCGCGGGCGTTGATGTCGTCGTCCACGACGATGATCCACTTGGTGTACATGAACTGCCGCAGATAGCTCCAGCAGCCCATCATCACCCGCTTGGCGTGGCCGGGATAGGCCTTCTTCATCGACACCACGGCGATGCGATAGCTGCATCCCTCGGGTGGCAGCCAGAAGTCGGTGATCTCGGGGAACTGCTGGCGGATCAGCGGGATGAAGACCTCGTTCAGCGCCTCGCCCAGCACGGACGGCTCATCCGGCGGGCGGCCGGTGAAGGTGGTCAGATAGATCGGGTCCTTGCGCATGGTGATCGCCGTCACCTGGAAGACCGGGAACTTCTCGACCGAGTTGTAATAACCCGTGTGGTCGCCGTAGGGGCCTTCGTCTTCGAACTCATCCAGCAGGACGTGGCCTTCCAGCACGATCTCGGCCTGCGCAGGGACCATCAGCGGCACGGTCTTGCAGGGAACCAGCTCGGCCTTGGAGCCGCGCATCAGGCCGGCGAACTGATACTCCGACAGGGTTTCCGGCACCGGAGTCACGGCGGCCAGAATGGTGCCCGGATCGGCGCCCAGAACGACGGCGCAGGGCAGGGGCTCGCGCTTTCCGGCCTTCTTGTGCCGGGCGTAGTGCTGGGCGCCGCCGCGATGGGCCAGCCAGCGCATGATGGCCTTGTCCTTGCCCAGCACCTGCATCCGATAGATGCCCAGGTTGAAGTCGTCCTCGCGCTCGTCCGACGGCCCCTTGGTCACGACCAGACCCCAGGTGATCAGCGGCGCGGGCTCGCCCGGCCAGCAGCCCTGAATGGGCAGGGCGGTCAGGTCGATCTGATCGCCCTTCAGCACCACTTCCTGAACCGGGGCCTTCTTCACCGTCTTTGGCCGCATGGACATGACGGTCTGGGCCAGCGGCAGCATCTCCATCGCGTCGCTGAACCCGCGCGGCGGCGTCGGATTGCGCAGGAAGGCCAGCAGTTCGCCGACCTCGCGCAATTCGCCCGCCGTGGTGCGCTGCTTGCCCTCCAGCGTCACCCCCATGGCCACGCGCTTCACCGTGCCGAACAGGTTGGCCAGGCAGGGGATGGGGCTGATCGAGCCGTCCGGCATGACCGGCTTTTCGAACAGGACCGCCGGGCCGCCGTTGCGAAGAAGGCGGGTTTGGATCTCGGTCATCTCCAGATGGGTGGAGACGGGCTCCGACACGCGGACCAGTTCGCCGTCGGCTTCGAGGGTCGCAAGAAAATCGCGCAGGGACTTATAGGCCATGCGCTGACGCTTAGGCGGCTCCGCGCCGTCTGTCACGCCATGCCCGCGTCAATAGGCCGGGGCGTCGGACACCAGCGCCCAAACCGGCAGGCGCAGGGCGCGGGTTGCGGCGTCCAGCCGCGCGGAATCCAGCCGCTGACGCCCGGTTTCGACACGGCGCAGGGCTTCGGGGCTTAGGTCGAGGGTGGCGGCCAGATCATCGAACGGCACGCCCCGTTGGTCGCGCCAACGGCGGATGCGGGCGCCGACGACAGCGTCATGCGGATCAATCGCCGGAAAATCCAGAACTGAACCCAAGATCGCCTCCTCGGCGCCTGCGCCTTAAATCCTAGCCTGATCAGGCATCCTGATCCCACTGGAAGGCTTCGTCCAGCCAATCGCCGATCCGTCCATCAGGGCGGGCCAGGGCGCTGATCTGCGTCATTTCATCGGCCGATAGCTCGAAATCGAAGATCCCGAAGTTCTCGACCGCGCGGCTTTCCCTGGTCGTGCGCGGAATGGCGATGACGCCCTGCTGGATGATCCAGCGCAGCGTGATCTGGCCGTTGGTCTTGCCGTGCGTCTTGGCGATCTCGCCGATTACGGCGTCGTCGGCGATCTTGCCCTGGGCCAGCGGCGACCAGGCGGTGATGGACGACCCCAGGTCCCGCGCCGTCTCGATCAGCGTCTTCTGCGACAGATAGGGGTGATATTCGACCTGATTGGTGATCAGCGGCGCGTTCGACAGGGCGGCGGCCTCGCGGAACAGGGCCGAGGGGAAGTTGGACAGGCCGATGTTCTTGGCGAATCCCTTTTCCTTCGCCTCGTTCAGGGCGCCGATGGTTTCCTCCAGCGCGGGCGTCGGCTTGGGCCAGTGCAGCAACAGCAGGTCCGGCGTCAGGCCCAGGCTGATCGCCGATTCCTCGGCCTGACGCAGCAGGGCGTCGTGCGAGAAATGCTCGACCCAGATCTTGGTGGTGACGAAGATGTCGTCGCGCGTGACGATCCCTTCGGCCACGGCGTCGGCGATGCCGTCGCCGACCGCCTTCTCGTTCCTGTAGATCCAGGCGGTGTCGATGTGGCGATAGCCGATGCGCAGGGCCTCGCGCACCATCCGGCGGGCGTCGTCGGGCTCCAGCTGCCAGGTGCCGAAGCCGAGCAGCGGAATCTCCACCCCCGAGGCGGTCACGGTCGGCTGATTGGAAAAGGGCATGGGGAGGCTCCGGTGAAGAGGGGGAGCCTCGGATATAGGCGCCCGCTCAGGCCTCGCCATTGTCCAGCCAGTGGAAAACCTGATCCCACAGCGGCTCCATCCCCCTGCGGAAGGCGCCTTCGTGACCGATGCGGCGCGCGCCGAACTCGCTGGGCGCATAGACGCTGGTTTCGGATCGGGCGTTGGGATAGACGCTCAACAGGTCCCGCGCCGTGCGTGGCGTGGCGATGGGGTCGTCGGTGAATATCCACGAGCGGATCGGGGCGGTCACAGCCTCATAGTGATGGGGCCGCAAGCTGGTCTCCAGCTCTTTGGAGAAATACTCCTGCTTCATGCACCAGCGCCGCCAGGTGGTGAAAACCCCGCGCGGCAGATCTGTCCCGGCCCACAGACCGCCGCCCTTGATATAGCCGTGCCGCATCAGGGAGAACGGGCCGAAGCCCAGCCAGAAGAACAGCTCCATCGGATTGTAGCGGCGATGGTGTCCGCCCCACCAGCCGGTACCGACCGAGACGAAGGCGTGCCGCTCGATCCGGTCGTGATTGGGCATGAAGCCGATGAAATGCCCGCCGACGCTGTGGCCGACATGGACAACGCGCAGACCCGGCGCCGCGTCGATCAGGGCGTCCAGCGCGGCGGGCATGTCCAGCCGCCCCCAGTCGGGATAGTCGATGGTCGAGCCCTTCAGATCATCCGGCCGCGACCCGGCGATGCCCCGGAAGTCATAGGTCAGCACCGCCGCGCCACGCTCCGCCAGATAGCGGGCGAACCGCTCATAGAAGCCCTTCGGAAAGCCGGTGCCGGACGAAACCAGCACGGCGATGCGCGGCTCGGCCACCGACACCAGCCGCATCGACAGCGGATAACCGTCGGCAGCCGGGGCGATGAAGTCGCGCGTGACGAGATCGGTCATCAGGTCCGTCCTGTTTGGAAACGAACTCTAGCCGATTGACGCGGCGTTAGGTCAAGGCTTTGCGGGAGCGGACGCCGTGGTCGGGCCAAGCGCCAGCAGGCCGTCAAACTTGCCCTCCTGCTGCGATGCGAGAATGACGCCGCGTGTTTCGGAGTTGTCGATCTCGGGAGCGGGTGAGGCGCCGCAGTCGTCACGACACATCCACGCCTCGCCGCCTTGCTGGGCGACGCTGAGAGACAAGGTTTCCTCAGGCCGGATATGGGCGGCAGCGGGCAGGCCCAGCGGCGAACCCACGCGGCGGATCTTCTCGGCATGGACTCGTCCGACCAGCGCCAGCAGGCGGGAGTGAGGCTGGGCCATGGCTTGGCGGCTCCATAGAACGGCCCGATCCATTTCCGCATAGGATTGACGGAAACCTTCGACACGCGGGCTGTTCGGCACTGAGGCGACCACGGTCATATCGGCGGCCTCCCGCAGCATGGCCCGCAATCTCAGCAGCAAGTCCAGCATGGCCTCGCTGCCGCGTCCGTCATGATGGACGAAGGGGCCGTGCGGATAGGCGGCGAGCGCCGCACGCGCTTCGGCTTCGGTGTCGGCCTCCATGAAGGCGTCCAGCGTCGGTTGTAACTCGACCGGATACTCCAGAGAGACGACGACCGGCCCTTGTTCCAGCGCCGCGCAGACCAGGTCGGCGAAGGCGGCGGGGGCCTCGACCGTGCCGTGCGTCTCGCCGACGAAGACATAGCGGACGTCGTCGCGCCACAGGGCCTCGGACCCTGCGACGGGACGACACCCGTCAGACCAGTCAAACGCCGACAGCAGACCGGCGGCGATAAGAGCGGCGACCATGGGCGTCTCCTGAATGGGCCTGGATCAATAGGCCAGGGCGTTGCCGTCCTTGCGCATTTCGGTGGCGGCGCCGTAGGTCCAGCGGCCCTGTTCGTTGATCTGCTTCATCACATTTTGATAGCCGCCGAAGCCGCCGTCGGGGGGGCCGAGGTCCCAGCCCATCGCGGTCAGCTGCTGCTTTGTCGCTTCGGGCACGCCGGATTCAAGGTGGAGCTTGCCCACGCCCTCGGCGGGCTGGCCGGTCGGTTCGGACGAGCCGTAGTGCTGCCAGCGCGGGCTGTCGCCGGCTTCCTGCGGATCGAGTCCGTAGTCGACCATGTTGATGATGATCTGGGCCTGTCCCTGCGGCTGCATCCCGCCGCCCATGACGCCATAGGCCAGCCACGGCTCTCCGTCCTTGCAGGCGAAGCCGGGGATGATGGTGTGGAACGGACGCTTGCCCGGCGCATAGACGTTGGGGTGGCCGTCGGTCAGGGCGAACAGCTCGCCGCGATTCTGGAACATGAAGCCCAGGGTGCCGCCGTCAGGGCCGTCGGCGACCAGACCGCCGCCCATGCCGCGGTAGTTGGACTGGATCCAGCTGACCATCATGCCGTCGCTGTCGGCGACGCTGAAATAGGTGGTGTCGCCCTGCGTCGGGGCGTCGCCGGGGAAGACGCGGTCCATGACGCGGTTCGGGTTGATCAGCTTGGCGCGCTCGGCGGCGTATTCCTTGGAATTCAGCCAGGCGGTCGGGGCCTTGGCGAAGCGCTCGTCGGCGAAGTAGCGGGCGCGGTCCTCGAAGGCCAGACGCTTGGCCTCGGCCTGAACGTGGATCGAGGCGGCGGACTGGAAGCCCATGGCCTTCAGGTCGAATTGTTCGCAGATGTTCAGGATCTGGTTGGTCGACAGCCCTTGGGTGTTCGGGCCCAGCGAATAGACCTCGACCCCGCGATAGGTGGTCATCAGGGGCTCGACCCACTCGGTGCGGTGCGCGGCCAGATCGGCGCGGGTCATCCAGCCCCCGATGCGCTTGAAATAGCGCTCGATGTGGTCGGCGATCACCCCGTCATAGAAGGCGTCGCGGCCGCCCTCGGCGATCAGGCGGTAGGTGCGGCCCAGGTCCGGGTTGGCGAAGATCTCGCCGGTCTTGGGCGTGCGGCCGCCGGTCAGCCAGACCTTCTTGCGGTTGTCGTTTTCCTCGATCGTCGCGGCGGCGCGGTCAAAGCCGGCCATGTTGCGTTCGAGGTAGTAGGCCACGACCTGCGGCACCGGCACGCCCTGTTCGCACAGTTCGGCGACGGGCAGCAGGACTTCTTTCCACGGCAGCTTGCCATAGCGCTGGTGCGCGCTCCACCAGGCGTCGACCGCGCCGGGGACATTGACCGTCACAGCGCCATAGCGGGGCAGGTAGCCGTCACTGCCGGCCTTGGATCGCGCTGTTTCCAGCGACAGGCCGCGCGGGCTGCCCCCGGAACCGTTGAAACCTACGACCTTCTTCTGGGCCGGGTCCCACATCAGGCCGAAAGCGTCGCCGCCGATGCCGTTGGCGGTCGGTTCAAGGAAGCCGAGAGCGGCGTTGATGGCGATGGCGGCGTCGATGGCCGAACCGCCGCGACGCAGGGTGTCCAGACCGATCAGGGTCGCGGCCGGGTGGGCCGTGGCGGCGGCGCCGTTGGCGCCCCAGACGGTCGAGCGGCCGACGAAACGCGGCCCGGTGATGCGGTCGCCGATGCCGACGCCGGCGTAAGGGTCGGGCGCAGGGGCGGGCTGAACCGAGGTCGGGTTGGCGGCCGTCGCTGCGGCGGGCGCCTGCTGGGCGCGGGCGGCGCCGGCCATCAGGGCTCCGGCGGGCAGGGCTGAAAGAAAAGTACGACGACGCATGATGATTTACTCCCCCTCGTTCGAGGCGCGCATTGAGGCTGGAACCAGAGGAGGGCGCAAGCCGCCCCGGCGCTTCCGGCAAAGAAAAAAGGGCCGCCCGAAGGCGACCCTTTTAATGCTCGGCTGAAGACCCGATCAGGTGATGTCTTCGTTCAGCAGGCCGACCTTGAAGTAGCCGTTTTCCTGCAGCTTGTTCATGACTTCCATGAACTGGTTGTATTTCACTTCCGGCTGAGCGCGGACGAAGACGCGCTCGTCGCGGCAGTCGGCCACGGCGCCCTGGGCGGCGCAGACGTCAGCGGCCAGCTTGGAAAGGTTGGTTTCCTGTTCAGCGATGAACAGCGAGCCGGATTCCTGGATGGTGATGTACACCGGTTCCTTCGGATCGGCGTTGTCGGCCGGCGGCGTCGCCGGCGGCAGGTCCAGGCGGATCGACACGGTGGCCATCGGCGCCGCGACCATGAAGATGATCAGCAGCACCAGCATGATGTCCACGAACGGCGTCACGTTGATGTCTGCGTTCTGTGCCGCCAGCTTACCGCTGCCGCCGCCGCCGCCGCCACCCGAAGAAAGTTTCGCGCCCATTACGCCCTCGTCTCCATCAAGGCCCACACCCTCCGGCGGACCACACTGAAAGTCTCGCTCGTCTCTTGGCGTCCTGAGGCGAGCTTGTAAAGCCGTCGAATGCGAGGAAATGACGCCGCCGGGGGAATAAGATTGCGAATTCGGCGCAAGCCCGCCTTGGCCGCGATCAATTCAGCCCCGTATCCTCGCCTTTAAGTCTCAGCCGCGGGCCAGTTTGAGGAATCGCTCGGCCAGGGCCGGGTCGTTCTTGAAGGCGCCGGTGAAGCGGGTGGTGATGGTCGAGACGTGGCGGTGGTGCACGCCGCGCGTCGTCATGCACTGGTGCGCCGCATCGACCAGCACGGCCACGCCCCTGGGCTGCAGGTGCGATTCGATGGCGTCGATGATGTCGTTGGTCAGGGTTTCCTGATTTTGCAGGCGGCGGGCGAAGATCTCGACCACGCGCGCCAGCTTGGAGATGCCCACCACCTTCTCGCCCGGCAGATAGGCGACATAGGCCTTGCCCAGGAAGGGGGCCAGGTGGTGCTCGCAGTGGCTCTCGACCTCGATGTCGCGCAGGATGACCATGTCGTCATAGCCGGTCACGTCCTCGAAGGTGCGCGACAGTTCCTTGCCCGCATCGGCGTCATAGCCGTCGAACCATTCGCCATAGGCGTCGACCACCCGCTTGGGCGTGTCCAGCAGGCCGGGACGGTCGGGATTGTCGCCGGCCCAGGCGATCAGGGTACGCACGGCCTCCAGAGCCTGTTCGCGGCTGGGACGCTGGGGCGCCTCATTGGCGACGAGGACGGGCTTGGCGGGGGTGCTGCTCATGAAACGATCCGGCGGCGGCGAGAGCGCCTGTTCAGAATACTATTATTATATGGACTTGGGCGCGCGGCCCTGACTGTCTATCAGGCCGCTATATGGGACACCTCCTCAGTCCCGCAAGAAAACTCGCAAAAGACCTGACCCATGGCCCTGCACATCCACGACACCCTGCGCCGTGAAAAGCGCCTGTTCGCGCCGCGTGATCCGAACCGGGTGAGCCTCTATGTCTGCGGCCCGACGGTCTATGACTACGCCCACATCGGCAACGCCCGTCCGCCGGTCGTGTTCGACGTCCTGGTGCGCCTGCTGCGACGCACCTATGGCGCGGACAAGGTGGTCTACGCCCGCAACGTCACCGACGTGGACGACAAGATCAACGCCAAGGCCGCCCGCGAAGGCGTCGCCATCGGCGAGATCACCGCCCGCTATGAGGCGGCCTATCTGGCCGACATGGGTCTGCTGAACGTCAGCCCGCCCGACATTGCGCCGCACGTCACCGACTATATCGAGGCGATCACCAAGCAGATCCAGGCCATCATCGACGCGGGTTGCGCCTATGCCGCCGAGGGCCATGTGCTGTTCGACGTGTCGTCCTATCCGTCCTACGGCGCGCTGTCGGGGCGCAATCTGGACGACATGATCGCCGGCGCCCGCGTCGAGGTGGCCCCATACAAGAAGAACCCGCACGATTTCGTGCTGTGGAAGCCGTCCAAGGCGGACGAGCCGTCCTGGCCGTCGCCATGGGGCGAAGGGCGTCCCGGCTGGCACATCGAGTGCTCGGCCATGATCGAGGAGACGCTGGGCCTGCCCATCGACATCCACGGCGGCGGCATCGACCTGGTCTTCCCCCACCATGAGAATGAGATCGCCCAGGGCGTCTGCGCCCACGGCCACGCCCATGGCGATGACGCGCACGACGAATACGCCCGCTACTGGATGCACAACGGCTTCCTGACCGTGGACGCCGAGAAGATGTCCAAATCGATCGGCAACGTCCTGTTGCTGCACGATCTGGTGCAGGCCATGCCGGGCGAGGTGGTGCGCTGGGCCCTGCTGAGCGCCCACTATCGTCAGCCTCTCGACTGGAACCAGACCCTGCTGGAGCAGAGCCGCAAGAACCTGGACCGCCTCTACGGCGCCCTGCACCGCGCAGCCGGGGTCGAGGCGGCGGACGTGGAGCCGCCGGTCGAGTTCCTGAAATCCATCGAGGACGACCTGAACACGCCGGGCGCCATGGCGACCCTGTTCGCCCTGTCCAGCGACATTGAGCGCGGCATGACGGCGGGCGATGAGGCGGCGGTGGCGACGGCCAAGGGGCAGTTGATCGCTGCGGCCTCTATTCTGGGCGTGCTTCAGGCTGATCCGGCGGAATGGTTCTCGGGCGTCGACGAAGGGCTGAAGGCCGAGGTCGAGGGCCTGCTGGAACAGCGCGCCGCCGCCCGCACGGCCAAGAACTGGGCCGAGGCCGACCGCATCCGCGACCGTCTGAACGAACTGAACGTCGTCGTCATGGACGGCCCGCAGGGCGCGACCTGGCGCATGAAGGGGTGACACAAGGTTCCTGCTCCCCTTGTGGGAGAAGGTGGCCCGTCAGGGCCGGATGAGGGGTGTCGGCGCGACGGCTTTCATGCTGAGGATAGGGCGGCTGTTGGATCGGATGGGAGGCGTTCACACCCCTCATCCGTCCGGCTCCGCCTGCCACCTTCTCCCACAGGGGGAGAAGGGCGCTTGATGCGCTACGCCCTCGGCTGCTTGAGCGTTATCGCGCCCGCCTGATCAGCTCATCCGCCAACACGTCGGTCAGGTAGCCGTCGGCCGTGCGCCCGTTCGCCTGTTGCCAGCGGCGCAGGGCGTTGCGGGTGTTTGTGCCGATGACGCCGTCGACGCCCTGGGTGTCGAAGCCCATGCGGGTGAGGGCTTGCTGGGCGCCGATGCGCTGGTCCCGCGTCAGGGGGCCGTCATTGGGCCAGGAGGCCTTGAGGGGCGGCTTGCCCGCCACCCCGTCGGCGATCATGCCGATGGCCAGGGCATAGCTGACCGAGTTGTTGTAGCGGCGAATCACATAGTGGTTGGGCAGGGCCAGGAAGGCAGGCCCCTTGGCTCCCTGCGGCAGCAGGATGGCCGCGCCCTCGGCCGCCTCGGCGCTGTTGGGCGAGGAGCCGTCGGCCAGCCGCACGCCGCGTGCGACCCAGTAGGACCAGGGATGCTTGGGCCCTTCGGCCTGGCTGTAGTCGAAGTTGGAGGGCAGGGTGACTTCATAGGCCCAGCCCTGTCCGCGCTTCCAGCCCGCCTGGGCCAGCAGATTCGCCGCCGAGGCCAGGGCGTCGGCGTCCGAGCCCCAGATGTCGACCTTGCCGTCGCCGTTCTGGTCGACGCCCAGCTTCAGATAGTTGTCCGGCATGAACTGGGTCTGGCCCATGGCACCGGCCCAGCTGCCTTTCAGGCCCGCACGGTCGCGTTTGCCCGTCACCACGATGTCGAGGGCGTGCTTCAGCTGTTCCTCGGCCCAATCGCGGCGGCGGCCGTCATAGGCCAGGGTCGCGAGGGAACGGATGACGTCGAAGTCGCCCTGAACCTGACCGAAGGCGCTTTCCTGCGCCCAGACGCCCAGCAGGATTTCGGTCGGCACGCCGTATTTCTGGGTCACGTCCCACGGCACGCGGTCGACGCGCTGGCGGGCCATGGCGATTCGCGCCGGGGTGGTGGCGTTCTGGATGTAGACCCCGGCGGGGCGTGAGAATTCAGGCTGGTTGCGGTCCAGCCGCACGACGCTGGGGTTGGGCGTCACGCCTTCCAGTTCACGGGCGTATTCCCATTTACGCGCGCCGCCGTGGCGCTCCAGGAAGCTCTGCTTCCAGGCGTCGAAGCTGGCGTGGTCATAGGCCTCGCTCAGATTGGTCTGGGCGGGGGGAGGCGTGGGCGCAGGCGTCGCGGGCGCCGGCTCGACCACGGGCGGCGGCGCAGGCTGGGGCTGCGGCGGCGTGGGAACCATCGGGGTGCAGGCGGCGACCGACCCGAGCAACAGAAGACGATAAGCGATACGCATGAGCACAGGCTAACGCCCCCGAATTCCACGACCAATCACAAGCGCGCGAAGGCCGGATCAGTTTCCGTGATAAGAATGAAGGCGTCGTTAACCCTTTTCGACAGTAGGCGGTTAAGGGGTGGAATTTACATTGCGTCGTTCCCTGAGCACGGCCTGGTGGCGGAGGGGCGACGCGTCGGACGTGCATGTCCGAAGACCCTCCGTTCGACTCGGAGGCCAGGCCTCCAGCGGATTCCCCGCGCGGAATGTTGACGAAAGGCCGAGGCCTCTCTATACGACCGCCTCCGCCGCAGGTTCGCCCGCGGCTCTTTTGTTTTACCCGCCCTCACGGGCCTCCAAATCCGGGACGTCCGACCATGAAGGTCCGTAGCTCGCTGAAATCGCTGAAGGGTCGCCACCGCGACTGCAAGATCGTTCGTCGCAAGGGCGTTCTGTACGTCATCAACAAGACCGACCCGCGCTTCAAAGCCAAGCAAGGCTGATCAGGCGCGATCCGGCGCGCCCTGCCTGCTGAAGGCGAGGCGCGCGCCGATCGTCGGTGGATGGGACGACTATCCACAGGGCCGCGGGCGTTGTCCGCGGCTTTTTCGCGTCCGGCGTTGAGCGCAGGCTCGCGCCTGACTAGTGATTCTTTTTTAGTCGCCCTAACGGCCTTCGGCCTGCTTGAGGGCGTTCTTTTCTCTTGCCCTAACGGCCCTCGGCCTGCTTGAGGGCGTTCTCTTGCCCTGACGGCCGTTGGCCTGCTTGAGGGCGCAGCCTGATTTGAGTTCTGGAGTTCAGTCATGGACGACGCTTCCTTCGACGCCAGCCCCGACGTCTTGACCGCCACCGCCCAGGGCCGTCTGCGCTCGATCATCGAACGCCTGGAGCGTCTCGAAGAGGACAAGCAGGCCGTCATGACCGACATGAAGGAGGTCTTTGCCGAGGCCAAGGGCGAAGGCTATGACGTCAAGGTGCTGCGCAAGGTCATCCGCATCCGCAAGCAGGACAAGGCCAAGCGCCAGGAGGAAGAGGCGATTCTCGACCTCTATCTCTCGGCCCTCGGCGAGGTCTGAGGCGCTCGGGCTTGAAGCGCACGCCGTTCAAGCCCCCCAGCGACCGCTCCCTTTCGCGCTCAAGCAGCCCGAAGGGCGGTAGCGCGCTTAAAGCTGGCTCAAGCAGCCCGAAGGGCGGTAGCGCCGGTCAAAAGAAACCTTCGCTGTCTCCCTGGGAGCAACAGCGTGAGGCGGCGAAGCGCTCTGCGCTCAACGCCCTGAAACGCGCCCGCCGCTCGGCAGAGAAGGCGGGCGTTTCCCTGTCCGACTGGGAGGGGGAGTTCCTCGATTCGGTGGGGGAGCGGATTCGCGAACACGGCCGCGCCTTCGCCGACCCGGAAAAGGGCGCGCCGGGCCAGGCCCTGTCGGCCATGCAGGGCCGCAAGCTGAAAGAGATCACCGCCAAGGCCAAGGGAGAGCCGCGTCGGTTCGGCCGACGGCCGGGGCGGGCGCCGGAGCGCGAGGCGGACGAATGAGGCAACCGCCTGGCTTGGCCGGGCGTTGCGCCTGCGGGTTTCCGCCCCTTGAGAGGGAAGACCGATGAAACGCTTCGACCCCGCCGCCCTCACCGGCGGCCTTATGAGTTTGAGCCTGGCGCTGGCGGCCTGCGGGGACCGGCCGGGCGCTGCGCCCGAGGCCGCATCCGAGGCGACGCCGGATCTCAGCGGCGGCCCGGCGGCCGCGCCCCAGGCGGTTGCGCCGGCGTCCGGGACGACCCAGGCCCTGCCCGCCGTCGACGAGGCGGCGGCGCGCGCCTTCGTCCGCGAGGAAGGCTCCACGCTGGAGACGCTGACCTTCGAGCGGGTCGGGTCGGTGACGAAGGAAGGGGTGGTGAAGGGCTATGCGGCGCCGGTCTACGCCGTGCCCGTCGCCTCCGGTCAGACGTTGAAGGTCGCCTTCAAGCCGTCGAACGCCAACCTGTACTTCAACATCAGCGACGCGGCGGACCAGAGCGGCGCCGCCGTGTTCCGGGGCGAGGTCGATGGCGAAACCGCCGAGTTGAAAGCCTCGAAGGACACGACCTACGTCATCACTCCCTATCAGCCGCGCGCCATGGCGCGGCGTGATGAGACGGGCTCCTATACGCTGACGGTCAGCCGCAGCTGATGAAGAGGGGCGGCGAGCGAGATCGCCGCCCTTTCCTTGCCTATGGCAGGGCGTTCAGGCGCATGGCCGACAGATAGGGCTGATAGGCCGTGCGGGCGGCGGCGGCGCCGGACAACTCATCCTGTTCGATGTGGATGGTCAGGCCGTAGCGACCCTTCAGCGCCCCCATCAGCGAGCCGACGCGGCCGCCTGAATCCTTGGGTTCGACGCCGATGACGACCGTCTCGCCGGTCGGGCTGTCCATGACCACGGCCAGGTAGTCCTCGCCGCCGATCGAGGCCAGGGCGGGGGGAGACGACAAGGCCATCTCACGCACGCCCTTGGTCATTTCCACGCCCGCGACGACGCTCTTGAACGCGGTCTCCTGAGCCCCGGCGAGCAGACCTGACAGGGGGCCGCTTTCAGTCGGAACGGGAGCCTGGGAATCGATCAGCAGGATCTGGGCGCTGGTCCCTGGTTCGCCGTAGGTCATCGAGACGGAGAAGGCCTGACACTCGATCTCCGTCAGCGGCTTGCCGGCGATGGTCTGGGTGGCCGGCATGGCGGCCAGAAGCGGGTGGTTTGCGCATTCGGGCGGCAGGGCGGCCTTGGACGCCTTGGCTGTCTGGACGTCGGAAGGCGGAGCGGTCTCGTTCGAACACGCGGCGGTAAGGGCGATGATGGACGTCAGGGCGAGGGTGGCGATGCGTCGAGACACGATAAAAGCCTTCCTTTTCGGCGGTGCGTCAGCCTAGCTGCGTAATACGACGGATTTTGAAGCGGCGAAAACGAGGCGGTGATGACTGCGATATGGGACGGCTTCAGGCGATTGCTGGATTTCAGCGGACGCGATCGTCGGGGACGCTTCTGGCCCTATGCGCTGGTGGTCGTGGCGCTGGCCTATGGAGGAATGATCCTGGCTATGATGCCCGCGATGGCGGAGATGATGGTTGAGGCCGCGCGCCAGAGCGCAGAGACCCATGAACAGGCGGCGCCGCTCGACAGCGAATGGGCGCCGGACCTGGGGGCCGTGTTCTGGCCCATACGCGGCGTTGTGGCCGGGGCCGCTGTCCTGCTGGCCGCAGCGGTGACGCGGCGGCTGCACGATACCGGACGAGCGGGCTGGTGGGCGGCGCTGCCGCTGGTTCTTCTGGCGGCGGCGACTGCGACCTTCCCCTCCGTAATGGAGCAGATGATGACGCAGGCCGAGAATGCGCCGATGGGGCTTTTCTACCTGACGTTCGGCCTGGGCATGCTCTACAATCTGACCCTGCTCGTCCTGATCGTCTTTCTGTGTCTGAAAGGGACGGTCGGACCGAACCGCTATGGGCCGCAGCCGAACTGACCTGCTCTGATCGAGGGCGGGGCCTCAGCCTGCCTCTCGAACCTGCTCCTCCAGCCCCTGTTCGCGAACCTTCCGGTAGAGAGTGGAGCGGCCGATGCCCAGACGACGGGCGATCTCGGACATGTGGCCGGCATAGACCTCGATGGCGTGCTGGATCAGGTCGCGCTCGATCTCTTCCAGGGTGCGGACATGCCCGCGTTCGTCGGTGATGCGGACCGGGCTGTCGTGCTGGCTGTCGTCGGACGGCGAGGCGACGGTCGCCAGCTCGGACGTCGTCTCTCCGACAGGGGCGGCTGTCATCGAGTCCAGCGGCACGGCGACGCCGGAAATGGCCGGGAAGTCGTGCGGCTGAAGCAGAGGCGAATCGGCCAGCACCAGGGCGCGATAGACCGCGTTCTCCAACTGGCGGACGTTGCCGGGCCAGTCGTAGCCTTGCAGCAGGGCCAGGGTCTCGGCCGAGCAGCCGGTGACGCGCTTGCCTTCCTCGACATTGAAGCGGGCGATGAAATGGTCGACCAGGGCGGGGATGTCCTCGCGTCGTTCGCGCAGGGCCGGGGCCTCGATCGGGAAGACGTTCAGGCGATAGAAGAGGTCTTCGCGGAAGGCGCCTTCCTTCACCTGCTGGGCCGGATCGCGGTTGGTGGCCGAGACGATGCGGACGTCGACCTTGACAGGGCGCTTGCCGCCGACCGGATCGACTTCGCCTTCCTGTAGGGCGCGCAGCAGCTTGACCTGCATGTCCAGCGGCAGTTCGCCGATCTCGTCCAGGAACAGGGTGCCGCCATTGGCCTCGACGAACTTGCCGGCGTGTTTCTCATGGGCCCCGGTGAAGGCGCCCTTCTCGTGGCCGAACAGGATGGATTCGACCAGATTGGCGGGCAGGGCGCCGCAGTTGACCGCGACGAAGGGCTTGCCCGCCCGGTCCGAGGCGCCGTGCAGGGCGCGGGCGATGACCTCTTTACCCACGCCGCTTTCGCCGGTGATCAGGACGGGGATGGAGGACTTGGCCGCGCGCTGGCCCAGCGCCTTGACCATGCGCATGGGCTCGCTGTCGCCGACCATGTCGTCGAACGAAGAGCGGCCCGCAGCCCGCTTCTTCAGACGGCCGATCTCGGCGGTCAGCTGGGTCATCTGCAGGGCGTTGCGCACCCCGACCAGCAGGCGTTCCGGCCCGACCGGCTTGACGAAGAAGTCCTGTGCGCCGGCCTGCATGGCCCGGACCACCGTCTCGATGCCGCCATTGGCCGTCAGTACGATGACCGGCGTGGTCACGCCCGCCGTGCGCAGTTCGGCCAGAGCTTCCAGACCCGACAGGCCCGGCATCACCAGATCCAGCAGCACGACGTCAGCGCCGCCGCCCTTGGTCAGCCGATCAATGGCCTCGCCGCCGGATTCGGCATGGACGACAGCATAGGATTCACGCTCCAGCACCGCCTGCAGCAGGCGGCGCTGGGTAGGATCATCGTCGACGACCAGAATGGTCTTGGCCATTTGAGCACACCCTTCAACATCACCATCAAACGGCCGTCCTCATTGGCTCGGGACTGGCTCGTTTCGACACAATCCTAGAACGGAGGGAATGAAGATCGGGTTTCGGAGACCTGAGTCAGGGGTTAACGACGGCGGATTTTGGGCAGACGGTCTCCGGCTGTAGCCGACCGGTCAATTCGCCCATGTTCAGATCGGGCCAGGGCGAGGCGGCGGGCTTCAGATCGGGATGTTTGAGCGCCTCGCGCAGGTCGCGGCCGCCGGGGCCGGGGCAATGCGGAACCTGATAGTCGCCCTGATGGGTCCAGCGGCCATCGGCGTCCTGGGCGAACAGGGCGATTCTGTAGGGGGTCGCCAGCAGGATTTCATCGCGACCGTCGCCATTCAGGTCACGCTGAGCGGCGAGGCAGTTGTCGTCGCTGTTGCAGGCGTAGCGCGGATCAGGGGGCGCCGTCGGCGCCAGGAAGGCGGCGGGCAGCGGCTTGTCGGCAGGCCATGACGCGAACTTCGGGGCGCGCGGGGGCGTGGTCGCGTCCGGCAGGTCATAACGCGAGGTCGAGGCCTGCGCGGCCTTTGCATGACGGGCGATTTCCGCGTCGGACGACTTCGCCAGCTCGGCCAGGGCGGCGCGCCCGGACTTGCCCGCATCATAGCGCAGGAAGGCGTAGTCGAACCGGGCCGCGCTGACGGCGCCCCGCTTAAGCCGCGCCATCTGATCGTTGACCGACAGGCGCGCCGGGTCGGCCAGGGGGCTGAACAGGGCCAGAATGACCAGCACCGTCAGGACGGCGGCCAGAACATTGGTCCGCTCCAACGGCTTCATCCACGCGGTCCTGCGCCACAGCGGCGACAGGGCGGCCCAGCCGTATCCTGCGGCATACAGCAGGCCGACAAGCGCACATGCCGAGGCGATGATGCGGTCCGGCGTCAGGCCGTGCTGGCCGATGCGCAGGCTCAGGCCCCAGACGGCGATCAGGATCAGCGGCGTCAGCAGCACCGAGGCGACCCGCGCGCCCAGGCGCAGGGCGACGGGCGGCAGATTGTCCTCGCGTCCGTCCTGATAGGCGGTGTTGATCAGCACGATCAGGGCGGCGGCCGCCGACAGGACAAGGGCCGTAGCGCTGCCCGTCTTCCACAGCCCGTCCAGGCCGGTGAAGGGCAGGGCGGCCAGAAAGCCCGCCACCAGAACGGTGATGACCAGCAGCAGCCACGACAACAGCATCAACGCCACCGTCCGCACGCCCCGGATCAGCCCGCCGCGCACATCGGTCAGCTGCACCGCCACCGCGAAGACGAGACAGGTGACGGGGATGGAGAACCACTTCTCGTCGATCAGATCGGCCAAGAAGCTGAGGCCGATGACGCGGAACAGGGCCGCGCCCAGGAACAGCAGCAGCCAGAAGGCGCCGGTGAAGCCCAGCGACAGCACCAGTTGCACCCCGGCCTTCCACGCCGTGTCGAAATAGTCGTCGAAATCGGCGATCCAGCGCCCGGCGGCGACGGCGGGCACGATCAGGTGATGGGCGATGAACAGGGCCGCCGCCGAGAAGGCCAGGACCGGGAAGTTCAGATAGGGCGGGTGGAAATAGTCCTTCGTCTGCTGGGCCGCGTCGTGCCAGCCCATCAGCGCCAGCACCGTCGCCGCCACGGCGCCCCACAGCGCCAGCGCCTTCCACCCCATCCGCCCGACGCCCGCCAGCAGCATCACCGGCGCGAACAGGGCCGCCAGCACCAGGGCGGCGAACAGCGGCGGTTGGGTCGCGGGCCAGGCCAGTGCCTCACTGTCCGACGCGGAGCGATACAGCAGATAGAGGATCAGGCCCTGCGCCAGACCGATGCCGATACGTATGCCGACAAGCCCGCGCGCGCCGTCCAGCGAGGCGCGGCCGGTAGGGTCGGTGGCGGTGTCGGTCATGGCGGGCTTCGTCCTGAACTTTGCAGGCAGGGTGAACCGACAGACGGCGCGGCGTCCAGCCTCTCCCCTCAAGCGAGAGGGAAGCGGCTTGCATCACGGCGCCTGCCTCCCCACAACCAAGGGCATGAACGCGCCCGTCAAACCGACCGAATTCGCCGACGCCCCTGTGTGGGACCTTTCCGACCTCTACGTCTCGCGCGAAGACCCGCGCATCGCCGCCGACCTGGAGCGGGCCCGGGGGCTGGTGGAGCGGATGAACGGTTGGCAGGGGCGGCTGGCCGCCCTGTCGGGCGCAGAGCTGGGACGAGCGCTGGACGAGGCGATCGGGCTTTATGAGCAGGCGGCGGACGTGATGGGGGGCTTAGGCGCCTATGCCTTCTTGGCCGCTTCAACCAACCGCGAGGATGCGGCTGCGCAAGCGTTCGAGGCCGATGTCCGCGAGAAGCTGACGGTCATCGCCACCCCGACCGTCTGGCTGACGCTGGAGATCAATGCGCTCGATGAAGCGGCGGTGGAAACGGCCCTGACCGCCCATGCTTCGGCCGCGCGCTGGGCGCCGTGGCTGCGCCGGGTGCGGGCGATGAAGCCGCACGAACTGTCGGCCGAGCTTGAGACCTTCATCGCCGAGCGGGGACCGATTCAGGCTCAGTGGCCGCGCCTGTTCGACGAAACCCTGGCCATGCTGCGCGCCTCGGTCGGGGATGAGGAACTGACCCTCGCCGAGGGCCTGAACCGTCTCAGCGACGCGGACGGCGCCAGGCGTCAGGCGGCGGGCGAGGGCCTGTCGACAGCCTTTTCTGGCATCGCCCGGACCATGGCCATGGTGCTGAATACCGTCGCCGCCGAAAAGGCGCTGGAAGACCGCAAGCGCGGCTTCAAACGCCCCGCCGACAGCCGCCATCTGGGCAATGAGGTCGACGGCGAGAGCGTGGACGCCATGGCCGAGGCGGTGGCCGACGCCTATCCGCGTCTGGCGCATCGCTATTACGCGCTGAAGGCCAGGGCGATGGGCAAGGATCGGCTGGCCCACTGGGACCGCAACGCCCCGATCGAGGCGGCGGCGTCGCGCGCCTATGACTGGGCGGGCGGGCGCGAGGTGGTGCTGTCCAGTTTCGCCGATCTGGGCGGCGACTTCGCCGAGCGGGCGGGCTGGTTCTTCGACCGGCCGTGGATCGACGCGCGGGCGCGGGCGGGCAAGCAGTCCGGCGCCTATGCCCACCCGGTGACGGCGGATCGGCACCCCTATGTCTTCCTGAACTGGATGGGCGAGCGGCGCGACGTGCTGACGCTGGCGCACGAACTGGGCCACGGGGTGCATCAGACGCTGGCGGCGGGGCAGGGGTCGCTGCTGGCGGATACGCCGCTGACGCTGGCCGAGACGGCGTCGATCTTCGCCGAGGGCCTGACCTTCGACCGCCTGCTGGTCGAGGCCACGCCGGACGAACAGCGCGCCCTGTTGGCGGGACGGATCGAGGACGGGCTGAATACGGTGGTGCGCCAGATCGCCTTCCACCGCTTTGAGACGCGCTTCCATGACGAGCGGGCGGCGGGCGAGGTTCCGGTCGAACGCATCCGCGAAATCTGGATGGAGGAGCTGGGCGCCAGCCTCGGCCCGTCCGTCGACCTGACCGGCTATGAAGACTGGTGGGCCTATGTCAGCCACTTCGTCCACGCGCCCTTCTATGTCTACGCCTATGCGTTCGGCGACCTGCTGGTCGCGGCGTTGATGGAGACGCGGGCCAAGGATCCGGCGGCCTTTACGCCCCTGTATCGCGAGCTGCTGTCGGGCGGCGGAGCGCGGACCTATGTCGAGGCGCTGAAACCGTTCGGCCTGAACCCGCGCGACCCGGCCTTCTGGACCATCGGGACCAAGCGGCTGGAAGGTCTGATCGACCGGTTCGAGGCGCTGGCCTGACGACTATCCGTTGACAGGTATGCGTTGACAGGGGCGCGTGCGGCGTTGAAGCGTGGCCGCATGAAAATCGCGTCCCGTTTGCTTGTTCTCGCCGCCGTTCTCGCCTTGCCGACGACGGTTTCCGCCCAGACTGAGGCTTCGGCCAACCACCGCGCTCTGGCGGCGGGATACAAGGCGCTGACGGTGTGCAGCGCCGTCCACTCGGCCCGTGCATCGGGCGCGCAGCGGACAGTCGCCAGCGTCGAGGCGAATGAACTGGTCGGCATCTATCCTGAGCTTCAGGCGCTGATCGGCGACATGAAGGCCGAGATGGCCGGGAACGCCGTCTCGGTCGCATGGGATCAGACCGCCCCGGCGCGCGTCGCGACCTGGACCGACGGGCGCGGCTGCGTCATCGAGCCGATGGGTTATATGCAGGGCAGCGCGCCTGAACGGGCGCTGCTGGCGCGTCGGGCTTCCGCGCCTGATATGCCGACCGCGCGGCCCAAGGGGAACGCCCGTGCGCTGGAGGCCGCCGTCGGCCGCGCCTTCGATCAGGGCTTTGGCGAGGGGACCAACACGACCGGCGTGGTGGTGATGCAGGGCGGCAAGCGGGTGGCGGAACGCTATGGCGCCGACTTCGGCCCGAACACGCCGCAGCGCACCTGGTCGGTGGCCAAGAGCCTGGCCGGAACCGTCATCGGCGCGGCGGTCCAGCGCGGCGAACTGGATGTGAAGGCGACTGCCGCCATCGCCAACTGGCGGACGCCGGGCGATCCGCGTGCGGCCATCACCGTCGACGCCCTGATGCGGATGTCGTCCGGCCTGACAAGCGATACGGCGGGCAACCGCACCGACGGTCTCTATTTCGGGGGCGTGGCGGTCGATGAGCAGGCGCCGGGCTGGCCGCTGCTGGCTCCGGTGGGGACGGTCTATCGCTACGCCAACAACGACACCCTGTTGGCGACCCTGGCGGCAGCCCCGGGCTTTGCGGCCCATCCGCCCTCCGAACTGTTCGACGCGCTGGGCATGACCCACACCTGGGCCGAGACCGACTGGCGCGGCAACTACATCCTGTCGAGCCAGGTCTGGACCACGGCGCGCGATCTGGCCCGCTTCGGCCAGCTGTATCTGCAGGACGGCGTGTGGGAGGGGCGTCGCCTTCTTCCCGAAGGCTGGCGCGATTACGTCACCGCGCCGACCGGCCCGCAGCCGCCGACGGGCGAGTTCGGCTATGGCGCGACCTTCTGGCTGATGAACCGCTCCGACGGCGTGCCGGTCGATGCCTTCGCCGCCTTCGGCAACCGGGGGCAGTATGTGGTGATCGTGCCCAGCCGCGACATCGTCATCGTGCGGCGCGGCGAAGACCCGGCGGGCAAGCCGTTCGACGTCGCCGCCTTCGCCCGCGCGGTGCTGGAAAGCCTCGACTAAACCCGGTTCAGACCCCACGGACTTGAGCGGCGCGCTGGCCTCGCTATAAGAGCCGTCGAAATCTCGACTCTTTTTTTGGAAGACCCCCATGGCCGACCAGCACGCTGAAGCGACCGCCCCCCACGTCCACGGGGAAATGAACATCTCGGAACAGGCCTGGACCTGGGCTCTGTTTCTGGGCCTGACCAAGTGGGTGTCGCTGGCCACGGCGGTGGTGATCCTGTTCCTGACGGTGTGGTTCGGCGTGGGCGCGGGCTTCTTCACGGCCTTCCTCGTCTCGGTGGTGGTGTCGGTCATCGGCTTCTTCATGCTGAAGACCAAGAAGGCCCACTAAGCCCGGTCTTCCGGACTGAAGTGATTGGAAAGGCCCGTCGGCGCGTCCGGCGGGCCTTTTGCTTGCGCCTGATGGCTGGGTCTCGGGTGGAACTTTGCGTCATGGGGCGGATGACGGGTCAGGCCGGCAAGAAAGTCGCCCGTTGAGGCAGGTGCGCCTTTGACGCCCGCTTCGGCTTCGGCCTAACGTCGGTTCGACCCTGGGGAGTGGGAGGGATCCGCTTGGCCGTCGCCATCGCCGTGACCCGCGAACGCCGTGAAGGCGAAACGCGCTGCGCCGTAACGCCGGAGACGGTGAAGAAGCTGATTGCGCTTGGCGCGACGGTCAGCGTCGAGGCCGGGACGGGCCTTGGCTCCTCCATTCCCGATAACGACTACGCCGACGCGGGCGCCAGCGTTAAGCCCGACCTGTCGGCGGTGTTGGCCGGGGCGGACGTGCTTCTGAAGGTGCGCGGACCCACGGCGTCCGAGATCAGCGCCCTGAAGCCCCGTGCGGTGGTCGTCAGCCTGCTGGACGCCTGGCGCGACAAGGCGACTGTCGAGGCGTTGAGGGGCGCCAGCGCCACCGCCTTCGCCATGGAGTTCGTGCCGCGCATCACCCGCGCCCAGGTGATGGACGCCCTGTCGTCACAGGCCAACCTGGCCGGATACCGGGCCGTGATCGAGGCGGCCTACGCCTATGGCAAGGGCTTTCCCATGATGATGACGGCCGCCGGGACGGTGGCCGCCGCCAAGACCTTCGTCATGGGGGCGGGGGTCGCGGGACTTCAGGCCATCGCCACCGCGCGGCGTCTGGGCGCGGTCGTCACGGCCACCGACGTGCGCCCCGCCGCCAAGGAACAGGTCGAGAGCCTGGGCGCCAAATTCGTCGCCGTCGAGGATGAAGAGTTCAAGGCGGCCGAGACGGCGGGCGGCTACGCCAAGGCCATGTCGGCCGAGTATCAGGCCAAGCAGGCCGATCTGACCGCCGCCCATATCGTCAAGCAGGACGTGGTCATCACCACGGCCCTGATCCCCGGCCGCCCCGCGCCGAATCTGGTCACGGCGGCGCACGTCGCCTCGATGAAGCCGGGCTCGGTCATCGTCGATCTGGCGGTCGAGGCGGGCGGCAATGTCGAAGGCTCGAAGCCGAACGAGGTCGTGACCACGGCCAACGGCGTGAAGATCGTCGGATGGACCAATCTACCCGGCCGCATAGCGGCGGACGCCAGCGCCCTTTACGCCCGCAATCTGGTCGCCTTTCTGGGGTTGATGGTCAAGGACGGCGTCCTGGCGGTCGACCTGGAGGAGGAAATCCTCAAGGCCGCCGTCGTCACCCACGGCGGCGCCGTGGTGCATGAAGGAGTGAGAGGCTGATGGAACACGTCGATCCCACTGTCTTTCGTCTGGCGATCTTCGTCCTGTCGATCTTCGTCGGCTACTATGTCGTCTGGAGCGTGACGCCGGCGCTGCACACGCCCCTGATGGCCGTCACCAACGCCATTTCCAGCGTCATCATCGTCGGGGGCCTGATCGCGGCGGCGGCGATGAGCGCCCACGCGGGCGGGCCGAACGCCTGGATCGCCAAGGGGGCGGGCGTTGCCGCCGTGACGCTGGCCAGCGTCAACATCTTCGGCGGCTTCATGGTCACGCGCCGGATGCTGGCCATGTACAAGAAGAAGGAACGCCGCTGATGGCGAGCCTGAGCGCCGGCACGCTGACGCTGCTCCTGGCCGGCGGCGCGCTGGTCATTCTGATCGCGGCCGTATTTGGCGGCAGGCTGTCGGTTGATATGCGTCGCCGTATCGAACTGGCGTTGGCGCTGGTCTTCTATCCCGGTGCGGCTGGCCTGTTGTTATGGCGTGCAGCAACGCAGGATGACAGGCTGCTGGTTGTCGGCACGCTAATTTTTGCGGGACTGGTCGTCTGGAACGGCGGGCGTATTGTCCGTGCGCGACTGAGGCGGGCTGATAATATTGAGGCTGCCTCGTGAGCTTATCCCCCTATCTGTTGGCCTTCTACGCCTCCTGGATCATCACCGGTCTGGGCGTCGCGCTGTGGATCATGAGCTGGGTGCGGATCAAGGATCCCATCGGGCGGCTGCGGTTCCAGGACTGCGGCGTGGTCATGGTGTTCGCCGCCGTGCTGACCCGCATCATCATTCAGGATCGGGAGATGACCATCTTCGACTGGGCGATGATGCTGCTGGGCCCTCTTTTCATTGCGGCGGCGCTGTGGCGTCTGTCGCGCACTCAACCTGTCAAACGCTAACCCAACGAAGAGTATCGCGTGATGAAAGCTTCCCTGATTTCCGCATTGGCCCTGTCCGCCGCTGTCGTCGCCGCCGGCGCCGCCTCAGCGCAGTCGGACCGCGAGGTGGGCAAGAACCCTTATAACGGCCTGCACTGGTCCGTGGTCGCGCCTCAGGGCGCCAGCTGGGCGCTGGAGTGCGGCTTCACCCCGGTGACGATCCGGGGAATCCACATGAACCGCATCAACCACACCGGCTCGGGCCGGATGGCCGGTCGCCTGCCGGGCGACAACGGCCGCTGCAAGGTGACCAAGACCGGCGGCCAGGGCCCCGTCGGCCTGGCGGTGGTCAAGGACGGCGAAGCTAAGGCCGCAGGCACCAACGGCGGCGCGCCCGCCATCGTCAACGTTTTCTGATTCAGGACTGAAAGAGGGGGAGGGGATGAACGCATCCATCGCGGCGCTGGCCTATCTGGCGGCGGGGGTTCTGTTCATCCTGTCTCTTCGGGGGCTGTCCAGCCCCGAGACCAGCCGACGAGGCAATACGCTGGGCATGGTCGGCATGGCCCTGGCCGTCGGCGTCACCCTGCTGACGCTGGGCGCCTCGGGCGCGCTGGATCCCCTGACCCTGGCCCTGATCGCGGGCGGGGTCGTGGTCGGCGGCGGCGCGGGCGCGGTGATCGCCAACCGCGTGCCGATGACCGCAATGCCGCAGCTGGTGGCGGCGTTTCACTCCCTCGTCGGCCTGGCGGCCTGTCTGGTCGCGGTCGGCGCCGTCTATGCGCCCGACGCCTTCGGCATCACGACGGCGGCGGGCGGGATCAAGACCCTGTCCATCGTCGAGCTGAGCCTGGGCGTGGCCATCGGGGCCATCACCTTCACCGGCTCGGTCATCGCCTTCGCCAAGCTGGACGGGCGAATGAGCGGGGCGCCGATCCTGCTGCCCGCGCGGCACCTGATCAATATTGCGCTGGCTCTGGCCCTGGTCTTCCTGATCGGCATCCTGATCGGGACGGGCGGCACGGCGGTCTGGGCCTTCTGGGGCGTATTCGCCATCGCCCTGATCCTGGGGGCGACGCTGATCATCCCCATCGGCGGGGCCGACATGCCGGTGGTGGTGTCCATGCTGAACTCCTATTCCGGCTGGGCGGCGGCGGCGCTGGGCTTCACGCTTGAGAACATCGCCCTGATCATCACCGGCGCCCTGGTCGGCTCGTCAGGCGCGATCCTCAGCTACATCATGTGCAAGGGCATGAACCGCAGCTTCGTCAGCGTCATCCTGGGCGGCTTCGGCGCCGAGGCGGGCTCGGCGGCGGGCGGCGGGACGGTCGAGACACGGCCGGTCAAGCAGGGCTCGGCCGAAGACGCCGCCTTCATCATGAAGAACGCGTCGAAGGTCATCATCGTGCCCGGCTACGGCATGGCGGTGGCCCAGGCCCAGCACGCCCTGCGCGAAATGGCCGACACGCTGAAGGAAGAAGGCGTCGAGGTGAAATACGCCATCCACCCCGTCGCCGGCCGGATGCCGGGGCATATGAACGTCCTGCTGGCCGAAGCCAACGTCCCCTATGACGAGGTGTTCGAGCTGGAGGACATCAACAGCGAGTTCGCCTCGGCCGACGTGGCCTTCGTCATCGGCGCCAACGACGTGACCAATCCGGCCGCCAAGACCGACCCCCAGTCGCCCATCTGCGGCATGCCGGTTCTGGACGTGGAGAAGGCGGGCACCGTCCTGTTCATCAAGCGGTCGATGGGCAGCGGTTATGCCGGGGTCGAGAACGAGCTCTTCTTCCGCGACAACACAATGATGCTGTTCGCCGACGCCAAGAAGATGGTCGAGGGGATCGTGAAGGCGCTTTGAGTGCGCGCATCAGAACCCATCGCGCCGTGGTGCGTTGGTTGCGACGCTCAACCTGAGCCGTGGAGGGATGATGACCGTATTCCAGGGACTGAAGACCGTCGCCATGATCGGCGCGCTGGCGGGGCTGGCCGCATGCGGTCAGGCGGATAAGGCGCCGGCGAAAGCCGAAGGCCCGATCGAGACGCCCGCGCCTGCAGCCGCGTCTGCTGACAGCGGCGCGCCGATGATCGCCCAGATGATGGGGGTGCAGGTCGTCTATCTGGAATCCAAGCTCGGCCCGGCCCGCACGGTTCAGGACAAGGACCGCACCTATGAGATCGGCGGCTGCACGGTCCGCGTCCGCGCCGAGGGCGGCGAGGTCGTCGGCTATGCCGTGCCGATGACGCCGGCCTGTTCGACCCAGGCCCTGGCGGCGCTGAAGGACTATGATCTGCCGCAGAAGATCGACCTGACGATGGGCGAGTTCGCGGCGGCGCGCGGCAACGCGGACTTCAAGGCGGACTGCCTGACCCTGTGCGGCAATGCGGCCAATCCCTGGCTCTATCTGGAAAGCGCGGGGCCGCGCGTCTCGCCCGGCGTCCGCGCCTCGGCCGTGATGGTCAGCGACCCGACCATCGACGCCGCTTTCCGCATCCGCGATGCCATCAAGGCGACCAAGGGCGAGGACTACGTCATCGACACGACCTTCAACTGCAGCGCCGAGTTCGACCAGATGGCGGTGCGTGAGCTGAAGACTGTCCGCATCGATGAGATCGAGGTCGGCTACGTCCCCTATGGCGGGTGCTGAGGACGAGGCGGTGAAGCGCCGTGCGGTTATACGCGCCGGGGCGGCGCTGGCGGCGGCGAGCGCCATGCTGGCCGCCTGCTCGGCGATGATTTCGGTGCACGTCAGCGGCGCTCTGGAGCGGCCGATCGCCACCTTCGGCGCTGATCCTGCAAAGCCTGAAACGGCCTGTCTGGGCGGCATCGCCGTGCATGAACTGTCGAACGCCATGATGCGTCCGATCTGGTCGATAGAGGCGCGCGGCCGTAACTGCCGGGGCGTGAGGCAGGTCGTCTATGGCCAAGCGCCTGAAGGGTTCGAGACGACGGTGGAGGCTGCGCCCCTCAAGCCCGGCATGCGCTACGCCGTGGTCGGATATGGCTTGACCGGCGGGCCGCTGAACCGCGTGCCCTGGCGCGGCGGAGACGAAGTGATGTTCAAGGGCGGACGCTGGCGTCTGGTCCCGCCGCAGCAGCGCGGCCCGCGCATGGACGTTGAGGGCGAAGCAGCCCACTAGCCGCCGGATGGAAGGCGCGGATTTCACGCTCGAGGAGGTTGTCCAGAGCCTGGGGTTGCGGCCGCTGGGCGGCGGCTGGGGCCGCCTCATGGGCCCCGGGACGAGCGAGCCGGGCGAAACGGTCAGCGCCTATCGCCTGCTGACGCCCGATGCGCCGTCTGACTGGCGCGCGGTCGAGGTCGAGGAGCTTTGGACCGCCTATATGGGCGCGGCGCTGGAGGTCGAGTTGGCCACCAAGGCGGGCGTGCGGCGCGAAACCCTGACGGCCGGATCGGGGCGGTGGCTCACGGTTCCAGCGGGCGGTTGGGTTCGAACGAGAGTGGTCGGCGGATGGTGTCTGGCCGGAAGGATCGGGACGGATCAGGGGCTCCGTGCCTGAGGCTTTTCCGGCGGCTGGTCAGGAAACGCCGCTATTCCTGATGGGCTTGCCCGAGCGAGCGAAGGGCCTATAGCGGATTCATGCGCAACTTCCTGATCGCCGCTACCGCCCTGCTGTCCGCCTGCGCCCTGGCGCCGCTGGTTGCCGCCCAGACGCCCGTCCAGCAGGTCGACCTGCTGCTGACCTCGGCCACGGTGGTTGACGTGGAGAAGGGGACGACGACGCCGGATCAACTGGTGGCCGTACGCGGCGGGGACATCGTGGCCGTGGGTCCGGAGGGCGAGGCGGGCCGTTATCAGGCCGCGCGGACGCTGGACGTGGGGGATCGCTACGTCATGCCGGGCCTGTGGGACATGCACGTCCACTTCGGCGGCGGCGAGGCGCTGATTGACGAGAACGCCGAGCTGATGCCGCTGTTCGTCATCAACGGCGTGGTGGCGGTGCGCGACGCGGCGGGCGATCTGGCGCAGCAGGTGCTGGACTGGCGTGACACGCCGCCAAGCCCGGACAGCCCGCGCATCTTCACCTCCGGCCCCAAGATCGAGGGCATCGCCCCCGTCTGGAAGGGCGTGATCGAGACGGGCAGCGAGGCGGACGTGGACGCCGCCCTGGACCGGCTGCAGGCCCTGCGCGTCGACTTCGTCAAGATCACCGACAACACGCTGAAGCCCGAGCTTTTCCTCTACGCCGTGCGCGAGGCGAAGAAGCGCGGCATGAAGACCTCGGCCCACATCCCGGCCAGCATCACCGTGCTGGAGGCCGCCGAGGCGGGCCTGTCGTCGATCGAGCATCTCGACTACGCCATGAAGGCGGGCTCGCGCGATGAGGCGGCCATCGCGGCCGACTATCTGGCGGGCAAATACACCTATGCCGAGACCATGCGGCGCTATGCCGACACCTTCGACGTGGAGACGGCGCGGCGGGTCTATGCGCGACTGGCGGAACTGGGCACGGCGGTGTCGCCGACGCTCTATGGTTCGACCACGCTGGCCAATCTGGATCTGGACGACCACTCGCACGACGAGGGGCTGGCCTACGTCGGGCCGGGCATCCGGGCGACCTATGACTGGCGCATCCAGCGCGCGGCCCAGGCCACGCCGCAGCAGGTCGAGGACCGTCACTTCGTCAAGGACGTCACCGCGCGGACCCTGCCCATGCTGCGCGATGCGGGCGTGACCATCCTGACCGGGACGGACGCGGGCTTCCTGAACTCGTTCAACTATCCGGGCTTCTCGCTGCACGACGAGCTGGAGCTCTATGTGAAGCTGGGCCTGACCCCGCGCGAGGCGCTGATGGGCTCGGTCGTGGATGGGCCGCGCTTCCTGAACCAGGGCGAACGCTACGGCGCCGTGGCGGCGGGCAAGTCGGCGGATTTGCTGGTTCTGGACGCCGACCCGCTGAAGGATGTCAGCGCCACCCGGGGCGCCGAGGCGGTGGTGCTGCGCGGTCGCCTGATCGATGCAGCGGAGCTGGAGCGGATGCGCGCCGAAATCCGCGCTCGGGTCGCGGCGCGCAACGCTGCGTTTACGCCTTCGCCAGCGTCCTGACCTTGAAGGCGACCCAGATCAGCAGCAGGCCGAACAGCACGGCCCAGGTCGCGATCAACCACAGCAGGCCCAGGGCGCCCGCCCCCGGCATGAAGACCAGGATCAGGCCGAAGATCACCGACAGCGCCCCGGCGGCGCCCAGGCTCCACTCATTGGCGATCTCGTTGCGCAGACGGATGGCGCCGATGATTTCGAGCACGCCGCGCAGGATCGACCAGAAACCGATCAGATAGACCAGGACCAGAGCCGTCAGGCCCGGCCAGGCGAAGACGATGACGGCTGTCAGGAGGCTGACCGCCCCGGCCAACGCCAGCCACCAGCGCGGGGCCACGCCGCCGCCGCGGATCGCCGCGATCAGGGCCAGTATCCCGTCGATCAGGGCGTAGACCCCATAGACCATGATCAGGGTCAGCAGGGTGATCTGGGGCCAGATAAAGGTCAGCACGCCGAAGGCGACGGCGGCGATCCCGCGCAACAACAACAGCCACCACGACCGATGCAGGGCGGATTTGACAAAGCCTTCCAGCGAAGGCGCGGCGTTGGACGAAGTCATGCGTTCGGCTCCCCAGCCCGTGGCCTTCAAACCGCCACGCTGGCGCAACGTCGGGCCGTAGGGGAGGGTTCCGCAATCCTTGCGGGCTCAGGCCGCCGCGCGCCAGTCCGAGCGGGCGTTGAACGGCGGGGTGTGGAACTCGTCCCACAGGGCGTCCTCGTTGGTGTAGCGGCTGGTCGAGGCGCTGATGACGTCCACCACCTGCTCCTCCTGACGGTCCCAGATCACGGCCAGGTCGCTCTCGGTTTCGCACGGCACGATCATGTAGCGGTCGGCGAAGGTCTTGCGGGCGGGCTTCTGGAGGGTGGGGGTGCGGACGAAGGCCATGGGGAAAACTCCTGATGCGAAAGGCGTCGCCTCTTGCTGACAGGATGAATATGAGACAGCATTACGCCAGTTTCGGACGTATCTCTGTGGAGAAGTTTCTTGCGGCACGACAAGGCGGCCATGGTCATCGATCTGGCGCGGGGCATGGCCGCCAGCGCCGAGGGGCTGACGCTGAATGAAATGGCGGCCCAGCTGAACGTCGGGCGCCGCACGGCCGAACGGATGCGCGACGCGGTGCTGATGCTGTTTCCGCAGGTCGAAGAGGTGTCGGACCCGCCGACCAAGCGCTGGCGCATCCGGGGCGGTCTGTCGGCCTTTGAACAGGCCCCCACGGCGACCGAAATGCTGGAACTGACCAAGGCGGCGGCGGCCCTCCGCGCGGCGGGCGAACCGGCGCGGGCGGCGGCGCTGGAGAGCCTCGAGCGCAAGGTGAAGGCGGCGATGCGGTCGACCACGCTGAACCGTATGGCGCCCGATCTGGAAGCTCTGGTCCGGGCCGAGACCATCGCCGTCCAGGCCGGGCCGCGCCCCAGCGCCGACGAGACGGTGCTGGCCGAAATCCGTGGGGCGGTGCTGGCCGAGCGGCCGCTGAACTTCATCTACGCCCGACCGGGGGCCGAGGCGCGGACCCGCACCATGACGCCCTGCGGCCTGATGTTCGGGCGCGCCAACTATCTGGTGGCGGCCGACCGCGAAAGCGGGCGCATCCAGACCTTCCGGCTGGATCGGATGAGCGCGGTCGAGGCGGGCGAAGGCACGGCGCGCCCGCCCGAAGACTTCGACCTGAGCGCCTTCGCCAGCCAGTCCTTCGGCATCTATCAGGACGAGATCGAAGAGGTCGCCGTCCGCATCGCGCCCGAAGGCGCCAATGAGGCGCGCGGCTGGCGCTGGCATCCGACCCAGACGATCGAGGATCAGGCCGACGGCGCGGTCGTGGTGCGGTTCCGCGCCTCAGGGATGCGCGAGCTGGCTTGGCATCTGTTCACCTGGGGCGAGCAGGCCACCATCCTGGGGCCGGACCGGCTGAAGGCGGCGATGGCCGAGGCGCTGGACGCGGCGGGGCGCGCCCTCGAAGGGGCGTAATGCTGAGGAAACCGTAAGGTGACGGGCGGTGTTTGAGAGCCCTAAGCTGCGCCGTTCCCTATAGGAGACTGCTCTTCGTGCGTCTGAAAGCTCTGTCTGCAACCGCCCTGTCCGTCGTCGCCCTGCTGACCGCCTGCGCCGCGACGCCGGCGCCCGCTCGCTGGAACGCCGAGGCGGCGCCCCAGGTGACGGTGACGCGTGCGGACGGACGGCTGACGGTCGACTACGCCTTCAACCGCGACGCCGTGGTCTGGGCCTTTATGGACTCGGCGTTGATCTCCGACGTGCGCGAGCCGTGGCGGCCGCGCCAGTGGACGGTCGAGACGCCAGGCGTGGTGATGGAGCGGCGTGGCCACTACGACATCATCCGCAGCACGAACGGCGGCCCCGTGCCGCGCCATGTCCACTTCAGCGTTCAGCCTCAGGCGGTCGAACTGGAGGCGGAATACAAGACGCTGGTCTTCTCGGACGGGGCCGTGGCCCTGCCGACGCGGCAGATGGATGTCTTCGCCCTGGGCTCGCCCGAGGCGGCGGCGGCGGTTCCGGCCGATCTGAACGGGGTCAATCTGGACGGCGGACCCTCGCGCGTGACCTGGCGCGACCTGGACGGCCCGGTGCTGTTCAACGGCGAGCGTCACGCGGAACTGACGACGACAGGCGAGCGGTCCTATGTCCTGCTGGGTCAGGCGCGCGTGACGCCGGGCGAAGGGCTGACAACGGTCATGGACCCCAATCTGCCGCCGTGGATCGGCGAGAAGATCCGCGACTTCGCCCCGCGCGTGGGCCAGTTCTACATGCAGCGGCTGGGCCGTCCCGGCGCGGGCGGCGACAAGCCGGTCGTCATGGTGTCGTGGAACGGTCCGACCGAGCGGATGACCAGCATGGGCGGCAGCGTCCTGCCCGGCCTGATCGTCATGTCGTTCGAGGGGACGGGCGTCACCCGGCCGACGGCGGAGATGGAGCGGGTCGCCCGCTGGTTCATCGCCCATGAAAGCGCCCATTTCTGGTTGGGTCAGACCGTGCGGTACGAGTTCGCCCGCGACGCCTGGATCACCGAGGGCGGGGCCGACCTGATGGCGGTGCGGGCGCTGAAGGCGCTGGATCCGGCCTATGACGACCGCAAGGCCCTGCAGGAAGAAGTCGACGACTGCGTGACCCTGAGCCAGGGGCGCGGCGTGGCCGGGGCGGCCGAGCGGGGGGAACACCGCGCCTATTACGCCTGCGGCGCCGTCTTCGCCATGGCGGCCGAGGGGGCGCAGAAGCGGCGCGACGGCGGCGACTGGTTCGGCTTCCTGCGCCCCTTGCTGGACGCCAATCGCCGGGACGGGGTGCTGTCCCGCGCCGAATGGCTGAACGCTCTGACGCGGGTGTCAGGCGACCCGACGCTGGCGGCCGACATCGGGCGGATGCTGGATCAGGGGGCGGCCGATCCGGCGGCCGAGATCGCCAGCCTGTTGGGCCGCGCGGGCGTGCCGCACCGGATCGTGGACGGCCGCGTCATCCTGACGTGAATTGATCCGGCTCAAGGCGCGGAACGGCGTTTGGCGCGTTGATAGGGCGTGTCCTGAAAACAGGAGGCCGCCATGTCCTGGACAAGTCTGATCGTTTACGTCGACGACGAAGCCGACAACCCCGCTCGCCTGATTGAAGCCTGCGCCCTGGCTCGGGCCTATGGAGCGCGGCTGATCGGGGTTTCGGGTTGCGCCCCCGAGACGCCCGTCGCCGACGCCTATGGCGCGGGCATACTGCTGGGCGAGGTGATGGCGGCCCAGCAGGCGCGTAATGAAACCACGCTCAAATCCGCCCAGCAGAGATTCCGCACCGCCGTCGAGGCGGCGGGGGTCGAGGGCGAGTGGCGGGGCGACGTGGGCGATCCCACGGCGCTGACCCTGCGCCATCTGCGGGCGGCGGATGCGGCCCTGGTCGGGCGCGACGCGGGCGGGATCAGCGCCTGGCGCGCGCCGCATCCGGCCGATCTGGCCATGCGAGCGGGGCGGCCGGTCGTGGTCCTGCCGCCCAATCCTGTCCGATCAATGGTGGATGCGCCGGCGCTGCTGGCCTGGACCGACACGCGTGAAAGCCGACTGGCGGCGCAGGCGGCCCTGCCGCTGCTGAAGCGCGCCGACAGCGTGCGGGTGGTCGAACTGTGCGACCCCGAGGACGTAGACGGGGCGCGGATCAGGACGCAGGACGTCGTCCGGTGGTTGGCCGGGCATGGCGTCGCCGCCGAGCCCGACGCCCGCGCGCACGACGACCGCTCAGGCGGGCGACGCCTGATCGACTGCGCCGAGGAAATGGCAGCTGGGCTGATCGTCGCCGGGGCCTGGGGCCATGCGCGAATGCGGCAATGGATCTTCGGCGGGGTGACGCAGACCCTGCTGACCGAAGCGCCCGTCGCCCTGATGCTGGCGCACTGAAGCGCGTCAGGCAAACGGATAGGGGCTGACGGACTTGGACCAGTCGTCGACGGTCAAGGCGCGACCGACCGGCGGGGCGGCGCGTTCGGCGCAGGGGTGGCGCTCGCACAGGCGGCAGGCGGGGCCGATGGGCGTGACCTCCGGCTTCTGAAGGTCCAGACCGCGCGCGTAAATCAGGCGGTGGGCGTGTTTCAGCTCGCAGCCGAGGCCGATGGCCAGGTCATGCCCCTCGGTGAAGGCGTCCTGACCCTGGCGATCCACGGTGCGGGCCAGGGTGAACCAGCGACCGCCATCGGGCGTCTCGATGATCTGGGTGACGATGCGGCCCGGCGTGCGGAAGGCCGAGTGCAGCCGCCAGCGCGGGCAGGCGCCGCCGAAGCGCGAGAAGGGAAAGGCGCCCGAGGCGTAGCGCTTCGACACATTCCCCGCCTGATCGACCCGCATCAGGAAGAAGGGCACGCCTCTGGCCGTTGGCCGGGAAAGCGTGGTCAGCCGGTGCGCCGCCTGTTCAAAACCGACGCCGAAGCGGCCTTGCAGCCGGGCCAGGTCATAACCGGTCTCTTCCGCCGTGCGCTGGAAGGCGGCGTAGGGCATCAGCACGGCGGCGGCCAGGGTGTTGGTCAGGGACGCCTTCAGCAGATTGCGCGTGGGAGCGTCGGGCGCGTTCGCCGCCTCGGTCAGGGCCTGAAGCTCGGCCCCATGCTCCATCAGGACCAGTTGATTGGCGACGGCGAAGGCGCGCGACGACGGGCCCAGCGCATCGGACAGAAGCAGCCGCCCCCGGTGCGGGTCGAAGCGGCGGGTCCACTCGACCATGACCTCGGCGGGCAGGGTGCGGACCGTCAGGCCGTGGCGGGCGAACAGACGCGCGCGGGCCAGCGCCTCGAAGCCTTCGTCGGGGGCGGGGGCCTCGGCGCGCAGGGCGTCGTGCAGGGCCTCGCCCAGCGCGTCGAGGTCGGGGAAATGGTTGTGGCGGGACTGGACGTATTCGCGCACCCATTCCGACGGGCTGTCGGTCGGCGCGGCGCCGCCGCCCGCCTCAGCCTCCGCCCGGTCGCGCACGCGGCGGTCGGTGAAGGCGCGATAGAGGCGCAGCACGGCGTCGGCGGCGGCGGGCTGATCTTCGGCCAGCTGCATGATCTCGTGGCGCGGCACGGCCAGACCCTGAAACAGAGGGTCGGCGAAGACTTCGGACAGTTCCGCCTCTGACGCCGGGCCGCCGGACTGGCCGAGGTTGCGCAGGTCGACGTCATAGGTCTCGGCCAGACGCAGCAGCAGCTGGGCCGAGACGGGGCGCTGGTTGCGCTCGATGTGGTTCAGATAGGAGGGGGAGACGCCCAGATCCGCCGCCATCGCCGTCTGCGACAGATCAAGGTCGCGCCGCAGCCGCTTGAGGCGGCCGCCCAGAAACAGCTTGCGGTCAGCGGCGACGTTCATGACGCGATCATGTCACATCATGACCTCGTGGCAAGTGTCATGATGTGACTGTTTGACTTGAATGCTGGGATAGATGGTGTGTCAATCATGACGATGGCGTGTTCAGGTCTCTGAGACAGCGGCTGCGCCGCGCCTTATCGAGACCGAGACGAGACATGACGACCTTCGCTGATCTGGTTCCTTCGCCCGCCGGCCGTTTCGATGGCATTGAGCGCCCCTATTCGCCGGAAGACGTTCTGCGTCTGCGCGGGTCGGTGCCGATCACCCATACGCTGGCCGAGCGCGGCGCCAACCGCCTGTGGGAGCTGCTGCACTCCGAGCCCTACATCAACGCCCTGGGCGCCGTGACCGGCAATCAGGCGATGCAGATGGTCCGCGCGGGTCTGAAGGCCATCTATCTGTCGGGCTGGCAGGTCGCGGCCGACGCCAATACGGCCGGCGCCATGTATCCGGACCAGTCGCTGTATCCTGCCAACGCCGCGCCGGAGCTGTGCCGCCGTATCAACCGCACCCTGCAGCGCGCCGACCAGATCGAGCACGCCGAGGGGGGCGCCAAGCGTGACTGGTTCGCCCCCATCGTCGCCGACGCCGAGGCCGGTTTCGGCGGGCCTCTGAACAGCTTCGAGATCATGAAGGCCTTCATCGAGGCGGGCGCCGCAGGCGTCCACTTCGAGGACCAGCTGGCGTCCGAGAAGAAGTGCGGCCACCTGGGCGGCAAGGTTCTGATCCCGACTCAGGCGCATGAGCGGAACCTGATCGCGGCGCGTCTGGCCGCCGACGTCTGCGGCACGCCGACCCTGACCGTGGCGCGCACCGATGCGGAATCGGCCCAGCTGATCACCTCGGACATCGACGAGCGGGACCATCCCTTCATCGACCGCGAGAACCGCACGCCGGAGGGCTTCTATCGCCTGAAGCCGGGCACGGGTCTGGACCACTGCATCGCGCGCGGCCTGTCGTATGCGAAATACGCCGACCTGCTGTGGTGGGAGACGTCGCACCCCGATCTGGACGACGCCAGGAAGTTCGCCGAGGCCGTTCAGAAAGAACATCCGGGCAAGCTGATGGCCTACAACTGCTCGCCTTCGTTCAACTGGGAAGCCAAGCTGGACAAGGAGACGATCGCCAAGTTCCAGCGCGAGCTGGGGGCCATGGGCTACAAGTTCCAGTTCGTGACCCTGGCGGGCTTCCACAGCCTGAACAACGGCATGTTCGAGCTGGCCAGCGGCTATCGCGACCGCGGCATGGCGGCCTTTTCCGAGCTGCAGCAGCGCGAGTTCGCCAATGAGGCCGCTGGCTACACCGCCACGCGCCACCAGCGCGAGGTCGGCACCGGCTACTTCGACGATGTCGCCACGGTGATCTCTTCAGGTCAGTCCTCGACCACGGCCCTGAAGGACTCGACCGAGACCGCCCAGTTCCACGCAGCCTAAGTTCACAGGAAAGGAACACGCTATGGAACCGCTGAGCAGACCACAGGCCATCATCGACTTCTGTCTGGCGCCGCTGGGGCTCGACGGATCGGGCAAGGGCGAGCGTGAAGCGCGCCGCCGTCTGGAGCACGTCATCAAGACGTTCCAGTCCAAGGCGAACCGGCCGCTGAGCGTGGACTTCTCGTCCATGCCCAGCCAAGTCATCAATGAAGCGGCGCACGGCTACGAATAGGCTCTGCCGCAGTTGAATGAAGGCGATCTCAGGCCGCAGCTTCCGCGGCCTGAGGCGTTTGTGCAGTCAGTTCAGCGACCGTGGCCAGCAGGGCCTCGACGCTGAACGGCTTGGCCATGTGGCGGTCGGCGCCGGCGATCAGCGCCTGCTCCAGGTGTTCGGGTAGGGCGTTGGCGGTCAGCATGACGATCGGCGTGGGCGTAAGGCCAAGGACCGCCTCATGCAGCCGGATTTCACGCACGGCGGTCACGCCGTCCATGACGGGCATCTGCATGTCCATCAGCACCAGATCGAAGGCCTGGGCGCGATAGGTTTCGACTGCCTCGGCGCCGTTCTCGACCGACACCAGGTCGAAGAGGGACGGGTCGAGGATCAGTTCGACCACCCTGCGGTTCGTGGGGTGATCATCGGCGGCGAGGATGCGCAGGCGGCGTGGGGCCCGGTCGCAACCCTGCGGCTCGCAGGCCGGCGTCTGGTAGGCGGGCGCAGCGGCGGCAGGCGCGGCGACCTCGCGCCACGGCAGGGTCAGGATGAAGGCGGCGCCCGCGCCCGGTTCGCTCTCGCAGTCCAGGTCGCCGCCCATCATGGCCGTCAGATCGCGCGAGATCGCAAGGCCCAGGCCGGACCCGCCGTAGTGGCGGGTGATGTCGCCGTCGGCCTGTTCAAAGCGGTTGAACAGGCGATCGCGTGTGGCGGCGTCGAAGCCGATGCCGGTGTCCTGAACGACGAAGCGCAGTGTTTCAGGCCGCTCCGCCGGGGCGGCGTCGACGGTCAGGCTGACGAAGCCGGAGGTTGTGAACTTGACCGCGTTGGAGACCAGATTGGTCAGCACCTGCTTCAGTCGAACGGCGTCTCCCATGACCCAGGCGCGGGCTTCGGGCGCCACTTCGACGATGAACTGCAGCCCCTTGTCGCGCGCGGCGGCGGCGTAGAGCAGGGCGGCTTCTTCGACGACGCGGGCCAGATCGAAGGCTTCCTCCTTCAGGTCCAGCCGTCCGGACTCGATCCGGGCCAGGTCCAGAATGTCGCTGAGCAGGGTCTGCAGGGTGCGGCTGGACGACTGGATCAGGCCCAGCATCTCATGCTGGCTGGGGTTGAGCTCGGTTCGCGCCAGCGCCTGGGCGACGCCGATGACGCCGTTCAGGGGCGTGCGGATCTCGTGGCTCATATTGGCCAGGAAGCGGCTCTTGGCGCGGTTGGCGCTTTCGGCGGCGTCTCGGGCCTCGGCCAAAGCATCGGCGCTGCGGATCATGTCGGTGATGTCCGAACAGACGGTGACAAGGCCGCCGCCGCCGGTACGACGGTCCTGGATGCGCAACCATCGCTCACCGACCTGAAGCTCTCGCGGGCCCTGGGGGTTGCGACGCTGGGCCATACGTTCGGCCGCCCATGCGCTTTCGCGGCCGACGGCTTCTGGATAGATGCCGGCCTTCAGGCCGACCTCGAGGAGTTCTTCGAAGGAGACGCCGACCTTCAGCGCATTGGCCAGATGCGGGCTGATGTCGAGATATCGCTCGTTCCAGATCTGGAGCCGGTCGTCGGCGTCATACACGCCCAGGCCGTCGGGCATGGCGTGGATCGCTTCCATCACCTGGCCCAGGACGCTGCGTCGTGACCACCAGACCATCCCGGTCAGGAAGGTGGCGATCAGCACCATCAGGCCAACGCCGATCATCGTCCAGGCGCTGATGACACGCGCCGAGGCGGCTGCTTCAGGTATCAGAATCCCCGGCGCAGGCGTGATGGCGGCGGCGCTCATGCCGATAAAATGCAGCCAGCAAACGCCCAGCGCGGCGACAGCCGTCCCCTGCGCGATGCTGCGCCAATCGCGCCATACCGGCATGAAGGCGATAATGCTGAAGATTGCGACGCCGCCCAGGACCGCCAGGATCACCAGCGGCAGATTCCAGGTGATGACGGCGCCGGAGAAACGCACCGCCCCCATCCCCACAAAATGCATGGCGGTGACGCCGAAGCCTGCTGTCACCGCAGGAATCAGCCCCCCCGGTATTCTTCTGCCGAAGGTGACGATCGCTCGGTGTCGGGGATCCAGCGCAGCGAAGCCCAGGGTAAGGCTCGCTCCCAGCGCCAATATAATGACCGCCAGCGACAAGAGGGTCACGCCCGGATCATAGCGGGCCGGCACGCCTGCGTCGTAGGCCTGCATGGCGATGAAATGGGTGCTCCAGACCCCAACGCCGCCGACCAGCGGCGCGGCCGCGATGTAGGGCAGGCGCAGGCGTCGCGCAACGCGCTGCGCCCGGTCTATCAATACGAAGGCGGTGGCCAGACTGAACAGGCAAACGAAGACGGCGACCGGAAGAAGGCGCCAATCGTGGTCGTAGACGAGGCAGTTGATCACGGTCCTCATGGGCTATGTCCCGCTTGCTCCGAAAACTGTCTAAAAATCCGCCGTAAATCCGTGAAGAAACGCCGTTAGTATCGTCTGGCCTCCCAAGAGTCGGCGCCCCAGTCTGGCAGCGTAACGCCGGTCTGCTGAACAATGAGATAACGTCGATCACCATGCCCTATGAGCATCCGCCATCACCCGTAGCTCCTACGGCGACCTCCCGGCTCTGGACCGCGGGCGCCAGCGGCGGCGTGGCGGTCGTGGTCATGGCGGTGCTGGCGGTGATGAAGCCGGAACTGGCCGGTTGGCTGGCGGCGGGCGCGGCCGCGGTGATCCTGGCGACGTGGCTGGTCAACCGCACGCCGCCGGCGCCGGTGGATATCTCCGAACTGGACGGCGGCGCCGTGGACCTGGGCCCGGATGCAGCCCTGCTGGGCGATGTGTTCGAGGCGCTGGACGACCCTCTGTTCATCATCAGCGGCGGCGAGGCGGACGATATCGCCGGGCGCCGCATCGCCCTGGCCAATGCCTCGGCGCGCGAACTGTTTAGGCTGGGCGGGACCGGCGCCGGGCTGCTGGTCTCGGTGATCCGCGAGCCGCGTGTGCTTGAGGCCGTTGATGAGGCCCTGTTCGAGGGCGTGGCCGGAGCGGTGGAATATGTCGGCGGCGGCGCCCAGGAGCGCCACTGGCGCGCCCTGATCCGCCCGCTTCCCGCGCGCGAGGCGAACGACTGGGGCGGCGGCGCCCTGGCCCTGCTTGCCCTGCGCGACGAGACGGACGTGCGGCGCATGGAGAAGATGCGTGTCGATTTCCTGGCCAACGCCAGCCATGAACTGCGCACGCCGCTGGCTTCGTTGTCCGGCTTTATCGAGACGTTGAAGGGCCATGCGCGGGACGACCCCAAGGCGAGGGACAAATTCCTCGACATCATGGCGGTGCAGGCCGATCGGATGCGGCGTCTGGTGGCCGATCTGCTGTCCCTGAGCCGGATCGAGCTGAACGAGCACATCGCGCCGCTGGGGCGGGTCAATCTGGCGCGGGCGACGGCTGACGTGGTCGATGCGGTCAGCGTCATCTCGCGCGAGCGTCAGGTGACGATCCAGGCGGACCTGCCGCATGGCGGCTCCGCCGTGACCGGCGACCGGGACGAGATCGCCCAGGTGGTGCAGAACCTGATCGACAATGCGCTGAAGTATTCCAGCGCAGGCGGAACCATCGAGGTCGGCATCGAGATCGACCGTACGCTGGACGAGGCGATGTCGAGCCGGATGGCCGAGGGCAACCGCCTGTCCTTGGCGACGCCGGACCGCGAGGCGGGGCAGCGCTACGCCGTGGTCACCGTGCGCGATCACGGCCCGGGGATGGCGCGCGAGCATCTGCCGCGCCTGACCGAGCGCTTCTATCGTGTCGAGGGACAGAAGAGCGGCGATCGTCAGGGCACGGGTCTGGGCCTGGCCATTGTCCGGCACATCATCATCCGCCACCGAGGCGGCCTGTCAGTCGACAGCGCGCCGGGGCAGGGGGCTGTCTTTGCGGCCTGTTTCCCGCTGGCGCCGACCTCTGAAAGCTGACGGAAGCGAAGGAAATCCGGGCGTTTGCGGATTCACCGTCACAGGACTGCGATATGACGGACCTGCGCCGTAACATAACTGTCATCCAGCCGTCTTAATCCGCTGACGTATCGCGGGCAGTTTCCCGGCCGAAACGCACCGCACCCGGCGCGTTCATCGATTCCTGCGCTGATCGGACCGGATGATCTGGATTTTCCTGCTGCTGCTGATCGCCTTCGTCGTCATGGCCTATGTGGCCGGGCGGGCGCTGGCCGTGCGTCGGAGCCGAGGCGCGAGATCGCATTCGCGGCCCGGCCAACATGGATTTTACGCCCTGATCTGGGTCGGAGCGCCGGCGCTGGCCATGCTGATCGCCGCCTCGGTCTTCTCGACCTCGATCGAACAGCAGATGATGCGGGCGGGCGCGCCGGACAGCGTCGCCCAGCTTGAGCCGTTCCGCCGCGAGGCCTTCTTCGCCGACGCCCGTCTGGTCGGCGCCGGGCAGGAGGCGCGCCAGATCTGGCCCGCCCCCTACGCCGAGGAACTGCCGGCCGAGGGCCGCCGCGCCCACCGCATCGCCTCGACCCTGAACTGGGGCGGGGGCGTCGCCGCCCTGATCGCCGCCGTGCTGGGCGGCCTGTTCGTCTTCACCCGCATCCGCCCGGACCTGCGCGCGCGCAACAAGGTCGAGGGCTGGATCACGGGCCTGCTGTTCGCCTGTTCGGCGGTGGCCGTGCTGACGACGCTGGGCATCATCTTCTCGCTGGTGATCGATTCGCTGCGTTTCTTCAGCATGGTGCCGATCACCGAGTTCCTGTTCGGGACCAAGTGGAGCCCGCAGATCGCCATCCGCGCCGATCAGGTGGGCTCGTCGGGCGCTTTCGGGGCTGTGCCGCTGTTTGCAGGCACCTTCCTGATCATGTTGATCGCGATGGCGGTGGCCGCGCCCATCGGCCTGTTCTCGGCCATCTATCTGTCGGAATACTCGGGCCGAAAGACCCGCGCCCTGGTCAAGCCTGCGCTGGAGGTTCTGGCGGGCGTGCCGACCGTCGTCTACGGCTTCTTCGCCGCCCTGACGGTGGGACCGGCGCTGCGCGTCTTCTTCAACAGCATCGGCGACATGCTGATCGGCGGCCCGCTGAACGATCTGGGGCTCTATCTGTCGCTGGTGCAGAACCAGATGGCTCTGGTGGCGGGGGCGGTCATGGGGATCATGCTGATTCCCTTCGTCAGCTCACTGTCGGACGATATCCTGAACGCTGTGCCGCAGTCGCTGCGCGACGGCTCTTATGCGATGGGCGCGACCAAGTCCGAGACGGTCAAGAAGGTGCTTCTGCCCGCCGCCCTGCCGGGCATCGCCGGGGCGCTGCTGCTGGCCGTGTCGCGCGCCATCGGCGAAACCATGATCGTGACCATGGCGGCCGGTCTGGCCGCCAAGCTGACCCTGAACCCGCTGGAGACGGTCACGACCGTCACCGTCCAGATCGTCACCCTGCTGACCGGCGACCAGGAGTTCAACAGCCCTAAGACGCTGGCCGCCTTCGGTCTGGGCCTGACGCTGTTCGTCGTCACCCTGCTGCTGAACATCGTCGCCATGCGTATCGTGCAAGCCTATCGGGAACAGTATGACTGACGCGGCTTCCTCCCCGACCGGCGTCAGCCCGCGCACCCAGCGCCTGAAGGCCCGCCTGCGCGCTCGCTATGCGCGCGAGACCCGCTTCCGTTGGTACGGCCGCGCGGCCATTGGCGTGGCGCTGGCCTTTCTGGTGATCCTGCTCGGCAGCATCATCACCCAGGGCTACACCGCCTTCTACGCCCACACCGTGACCCTGCCGGTCTATATGGATCCGGCGCGGATCGACCGTTCCTACCCTCAGGGCGCCAACTTCGAGCAGATCGCCGCCGAGCAGCAGGTCCGCCGTCTCGGCGTTCAGGACGACGAAGAGGGGACGAAGGCGGCGGCCATGAAGTCGCTGCTGTCCTCGGAGCTGAAGTTCCAGGCCGCCAAGATGATCGCGCGCCAGCCCAGCCTGCTGGACCAGACCGTGCCGATCGCCGCGCCGCTGTCTGACGACGCCGAGATGTATCTGAAGGGCAAGATCACCCGCGATCAGCCTGAGGACCAACGCCGGGTCTCGAATGCGCAGATGGACTGGCTGGACCGGATGAAGGCCTCGGGCGCCATCCGCGCCCACTTCAACTCGGCGCTGTTCACCAGGGGCGACTCGACCCAGCCGGAGCTGGCGGGCCTGCTGGGCGCCGTGGTCGGTTCGGCCCTGATGCTGATGGTGACGGCCCTGATCGCCATTCCGGTCGGCGTCGGCGCCGCCGTCTGGCTGGAGGAATACTCGCCGCGCAACCGCATCACGGCGATTATCGAGGTCAACATCAACAACCTGGCCGCCGTGCCGTCCATCGTCTACGGCCTGCTGGGTCTGGCGCTGTTCATCAACTTCATGCACCTGCCGCGCGCCAGTCCGCTGGTCGGGGGCCTGGTGCTGGCGCTGATGGCCCTGCCGACCATCATCATCGCCACCCGTTCGTCGCTGAAGGCCGTTCCGCCCTCGATCCGCGAGGCGGCCCTGGCCATGGGCGCCAGCCGCACCCAGACCGTGTTCGGCCACGTCCTGCCGCTGGCCATGCCCGGCGTGATGACCGGCGCCATCATCTCCATGGCCCACGCGCTTGGCGAGACGGCGCCCCTGCTGCTGATCGGCATGATCAGCTTCGTGCCGGGCGTGCCGCACGCCATCGACGAGCCCGTCGGCGCTTTGCCGTCGCTGATCTACATCTGGGAGAACGCGTCCGAGCGCGCCTTCCACGAGCGGACGGCGGCCGCCATTCTTGTCCTTCTCGCCTTCATGATCGTCATGAACGCCGCCGCAGTCCTGCTGCGCCGTCGCTTCGAACGCCGGTGGTAAATCCTATGAAGTCCCCCATCCTCCGCGCTCCTGAAGGTACGTCGAACGGCGGCGCCTCCGAGGCCGCCACGCTGACGACCGCTCCGACGGTCGGCGCTCATGCCTCCGCGCCGCTGGGCCCGATCAAGATCGCCGCGCGCGACGTCAGCGTCTTCTACGGCGACAAACAGGCCCTGTTCGACGTGTCGCTGGACATCCCGGACAAGACGGTGACGGCGCTGATCGGCCCGTCGGGCTGCGGCAAGTCCACCTTCCTGCGGACGATGAACCGCATGAACGACACCATCCCCGGCACCCGCGTGACCGGCCGGATCGAGATGGACGGCGGCGACATCAACGACCGCAGGATCGACCCGGTGCTGCTGCGCGCCCAGGTTGGCATGGTGTTCCAGAAGCCGAACCCCTTCCCCAAGTCGATCTATGAGAACGTGGCCTATGGCCCGAAAATCCACGGTCTGGCCTCCAGCAAGGGCGAGATGGACGAGATCGTCCAGAAGTCGCTGAAGCGCGCCGGCCTGTGGGACGAGGTCGCCGACCGTCTGCACTCGCCGGGCACCGGCCTGTCGGGCGGCCAGCAGCAGCGTCTGGTCATCGCCCGCGCCATTGCGGTCGAGCCCGAAGTCATCCTGATGGACGAGCCCTGCTCGGCGCTGGACCCGATCGCCACGGCCAAGATCGAGGAACTGATCGACGAACTGCGCGAGCGCTACTGCATCGTCATCGTCACCCACTCGATGGCGCAGGCGGCCCGCGTGTCGCAGCGCACGGCCTTCTTCCACATGGGCAAGCTGGTCGAGACGGGCGACACCGAAGAGATCTTCACCAATCCGCGCGAGCGGCGCACGCTCGACTACATCACCGGCCGCTTCGGCTGAGGACGCGACGATGAACCAGCATACGGTCAAGGCTTACGGCGACGAGCTGAACCAGTTGACGGCCGAGGTCGTCCGCATGGGCGGTCTGGCCGAGGCCCAGGTGGCGGACGCCATCGAATCCGTCGCCCGCCGCGACGTGGCCCTGGCCAAGGCGGTGGTCGAGCGCGACAATCGCCTGGACGCCCTGCACCGGGACATCGAGAAGAAGGCGATACGCCTGATCGCCCTGCGCCAGCCGGTCGCCAGCGACCTGCGCCGGACGCTGGGGGCGATGAAGCTGGCCTCGGACCTGGAGCGGACCGGCGACCTGGCCAAGAACATCGCCAAGCGGGCGCTGATCCTGGCCGAGGCTGAGCCGATGCAGCCGCTGACCCGCTCGATCGAGCGGATGGGGCGGCTGGTGTCGAACCGCCTGCGCGACGTGCTGGACGCCTATACGGCCTCGGAGATCGAGCGCGCCCTGTCGGTCTGGCAGACCGACGACGAGGTGGACGAGCACTACAACGCCCTGTTCCGCGAACTGCTCACCTATATGATGGGCGACCCGCGCACGATCACGGCCTGCACCCACCTGCTGTTCATGGCCAAGAACCTGGAGCGGATCGGCGACCACGCGACCAATATCGCCGAGACGGTCCACTATGAGATCACCGGCGAGGAAATGCTGGGCGAGCGGCCGAAGGCCGTGCCCGGTCCCGGCGAAGAGCCGACGCCGACCCCCCATCTGTCTGCGTCGCCCGACGCGGCGGACGACTGACACCCCTTACATCGCTGACGACTTCGACGAACCGGAGAGGCTGACGTGCAACCCTATATCCTGGTGATGGAAGACGAGGACGCCCTGGCCACCCTGCTTCAGTATAATCTGGAGAAGGAAGGCTATGACGTGGCCGTCGCCTCTGACGGCGAGGAGGGGATGCTGCAGGTCGAGGAGCGCACCCCCGACCTGATCCTGCTGGACTGGATGCTGCCCAAGCTGTCCGGCATCGAGGTCTGCCGCCGCATCCGCGGCCGGGCCGAGACGCGCAACCTGCCGATCATCATGCTGACCGCGCGCGGCGAAGAGACGGACCGCGTGCGCGGTCTGGACACCGGGGCCGACGACTATATGACCAAGCCCTTCTCGATGACGGAGCTGACCGCGCGCATCCGCGCCGTGCTGCGCCGCATCCGTCCGGGTCTGGCCGACGACCGGGTCAACCACGCCGACATCATCATGGACCGCGTCGCCCACCGCGTCAGCCGCGCGGGCAAGGAGGTGCACCTGGGCCCGACCGAGTTTCGCCTGCTGGACCACTTCCTGAAGCATCCCGGCCGGGTGTTCAGCCGCGAGCAGTTGTTGGACGCGGTCTGGGGGTCTGACGTCTATGTCGAGGCCCGCACGGTGGATGTCCACGTCGGCCGCCTGCGCAAGGCGCTGAACGTCGAAGGCACGGTCAACCCGATCCGCACCGTGCGCTCGGCGGGCTATTCGCTGGATCTGAATAACTGACACATGACCCTCTCCCGGCGGGAGAGGGCTTGAGCGCACGAGAGCAAAGCGATCGTTCTTGCGCGAAAGGGTGAGGGGCTTGCCCTTTCAGTCGGCGTCAGCCGTTGCGCCACGGCTTGCACCGACTTTGGCCGGGAACCCTCATCGGGCCCTTCGGGCCACCTTCTCCCATCGGGAGAAGGGCGCTTGGCTTAACTTTTCTTCATCTGCATCCGCAGGTCCGCTCGGTCGCCTCTGAACGACGACGTCGTATTGGGGGAGGAAAGAGCCATGCCGGACGCCATTATCGCTATGTCGGGCTGGGTCGGCGCGGTCGCGCTGGCGGGCGGGGCGGCCGCCGTCCTGTCGCGCGGCAAGGTGCGCTGGGGTTGGCTGGTCGCGGCCCTGTTGCTGATGGCCGTCTATGACGCCGTGCTGACGCGCGGCTATGGGCATATCCCGCTGGATTTCGGACCTTCGCGCTGGAACTGGGAAGGCAAGACGCTGGCCGTCATGCTGTCCCTTGCCGTCGCCAGCCTGCCTCTCGTCGGATGGCGGCGCAGCGGCCTGACCCTGCATCAGGACCGGCAAGGGCTGAAGGGCGCGCTGATCCTGTCCGGCCTGCTGGTCCTGCTGTTCCTCGGCCTGGCGATCGCGATGCCGGGCGAAGGTTTCGACGCCGACAGCCTGGCCTTCCAACTGACCATGCCGGGGCTGGACGAGGAGATCTTCTATCGCGGCGTGCTGCTGCTGATGCTGAACGAGGCGTTCGGGCGGCCGGTCCGCGTGCTGGGCGCGCAGATGGGCTGGGGCGCGATGCTGACCGCGCTGGCGTTCGGCCTGACCCACGCCCTGGGCTATCAGGACGGCGCCTTCACCTTCGACGGGGCGCCGATGGCGACGACGGGGCTGGCGGGTCTGCTGCTGGTCTGGCTGCGCGAAAAGACCGGCAGCGTGCTGCTGCCGGTCCTGCTGCACAACTACGGCAACGCCGTCTTCATGCTGGTCTGAAGGATCAGGCCCCGGCCGTTTCCAACTCGGCCGGGTCGATCTCATAGTTGGTCGAGCAGTATTCGCACGTCACGCGGATCTTGCCGTCGTCCTCGACCATCTCGGCGCGTTCTTCTGTCGGGAAGGATTGCAGCACGGTGGCGATACGGTCCTTCGAGCAGCGGCAGACGGCGGCCAGCGCCTTGGCGCCTTCCAGTCGCACGCCGTCCTCGTGGAACAGCCGATACAGCAGGGTCTCGGCGCCGATGGTCGGGTCGATCAGCTCGTCGTCGCCCAGGGTGGCGAACAGGGCGCGGGTGCGCTCCCACACTTCTTCGGTCGAGCCGCGCGATTCGTCGCCGGCGATGACCTGAATCATCGCCCCGCCCGCGCGCCAGGCGCGGCCCGCGTCGGTTTCGACCTCGCCGACGGCCAGACGCACCTTGGTCGGCACCTGCTCGGACTGGGAGAAGTAGTGTTCGGCGCACAGCGACAGGCTTTCGCCCTCGATCGGCGTCACGCCCTGAGTGCGCTCGAAGTCGGCGCCGCGATCCACCGTCATTATGAAGACGCCGCCGCCCAGCAGGGTCTTGGCGCCCGGACGGGCGAAGCCTTCGGACGCCTTGGCCACTTCTTCCGGGTCGAAGCGGCAGAAGCCGCGCAGATGGCCGTCCGTGCCGTAGTCGGCGACGACGTAGCGCACCGGGCCGTCGCCCTGGGCCTGAACGATCAGGCGGCCGTCGAACTTCAGCGCCGAGCCGACGATGGCCGCCAGCACGCAGGCCTCGCCCAGCAGGGCGGCGACCGGCTCGGGATAGGCGTGGGCCGACAGCACCTTGTCGATCGCTTCGCCGAGGCGGACCAGACGGCCGCGCACCGGCCAGCCGTCGATCTGGAAGGCGGCGGCGAAGTCGTCCGTCGGGGCGGCGATGGGGGCAGCGGGCGCGTGATCGGTCACGGCGTGAAATCCTGAAAACTGTCGGAAGCGGCGCAACATAGGGAGCCGACGGCCGCTTGGTAAGGGCTGGGCGTGTCGCCTGCGCCACGACCGCGACCTGTTTGACAAGCTTGACCGCAGCGGGGGAACTCTTTGTGCTGAAGCTCGCTCCCTTAGGTGAACACCCGTTTTCCCCTGCAAGAGGTCAGACATGATGGATCATGAGTTCAACGTCGTGGACGAGGTCCGCAAACATCCCGGCATCGTGGCGGGCGTTGTCGCCGTGCTGGCGGGCGTCGGGCTGGCGACCATTCTGCTGAACCAGCGCACGGGCCCGACCCGCTATGAGCGGATCAAGACGCGGATTGATCCGCGGGGCTGGTTCGACGCCGAGGCTCTGCGCCACCGCTTTGACGACATCGCGCGCGGCGTCCGTGACAGCGCTGACGACCTGGGCCAGCGCGCCGCCGATTTCGGCGACCATGCGGGCGAACGCGTCGGCCGCTTCAGCGAGGATGCCCGCGATCGCGCCGACGCCTGGTATCGTCGCGCCAAGAAGAAATCGCGCCGCCCGATGCGCCGCTACACCAAGCAGGCGCGTCGCTACGCCGAGGACGCCGGCGACTTCGCCCGTGATCACGCCAAGGAGGGCGGCGCCCTTCTGGCCGTGGCGACCATCGCCGCCCTGATCGGCGCGGCGGCGCTGGAAAGCCGTCGACGGGGTTAAAACGGCGGTCGCCGAGCGGGTTTTCCTCTTCGGATGGAAAAATCATGCGGAAAGGGGCGTTTCGACGCCCCTTTTTATTGCTGCGGATGCGAAGAGGGGCTAGAGCCCGCGCATGATCTCGCCTGTCTTCATCTTCGACTTCGATTCCACCCTGGTTCGCATCGAGACGCTGGAGGCTCTGGCCGACCTGGCGCTCAAGGACGCGCCCGACGCCGCCGAGCGCAAGGTCCGGATCGCCGCCCTGACCGACGACGCCATGAATGGCCGGATCGGCTTCGGCGAGGCGCTGAAGCAGCGTCTGGAACTGCTGGCCCTGCGCCGCGAACACGTCGAGGCCCTCACTGACCGCATTTTGGACGAGGCGACCGTCTCCATCCGCCGCAACGTCGACTTCTTCCAGCGCAACGCCGAGCGCATCTACATTCTCTCCGGCGGTTTCCGCGAGGTGATCGCGCCCCTGGCCGAGCGGCTGGGTCTGGCGGCCGATCACGTGCTGGCCAACGACCTGATCTATGATGACGAAGGCCGCGTGACGGGCGTGGATACGGCCAACCCCCTGTCGCGCGAAAACGGCAAGCCCGAGGTCATCCGCGCGCTGAACCTCGAAGGGCCGGTGGTCATGGTGGGCGACGGCTGGACCGACGCCGAGGTCAAGCTGAACGGCGCGGCCGACCGCTTCTACGCCTTCACCGAGATCGTCAGCCGTCCCAAGGTGGTCGAGGCGGCCGACGCTGTCGCCTCTTCGCTGGACGAGGTGCTGTATGCCGAGGGCGTGGCCGGGCGCTGGTCTTATCCGCGCAACCGCATCCGCATGCTGCTGCTGGAGAACGTCCACCCCGCCGCCGTCGAGCGGCTGGAGGAGGCGGGCTATACCGTCGAGACGATGAAGGGCGCGCTGGATGAAGACGACCTGATCGAGGCGATCAAGGGCGTCCACGTGCTGGGCATCCGTTCCAAGACCAACGTCAGCCGCAAGGTGCTGGACGCGGCGGACCGGCTGATGGCCGTGGCGGCCTTCTGCATCGGCACCAATCAGGTCGATCTGGACGCGGCGGCGGACAAGGGCGTGGCCGTGTTCAACGCCCCCTATTCCAACACCCGCTCGGTGGTCGAACTGGCCATCGGCATGATGATCGTCCTTATGCGCGACGTGGCCGACAAGTCGCGTGAGATGCACAAGGGCAGGTGGAACAAGTCGGCGACCGGGTCGCGCGAAGTGCGCGGCAAGACGCTGGGCATCGTCGGCTATGGCGCCATCGGCAGCCAACTTTCGGTGCTGGCCGAGAACCTGGGCATGAGGGTTCTGTTCTACGACCTGTCCGAGCGGCTGGCGCTGGGCAATGCGCGGCGGATGCGCTCGCTGGACGCCCTGCTGGCCGAGGCCGACGTGGTGACGATGCACGTCGACGGCCGCAAGGATAACACCGCCATCATCGGCGCCGATCAGTTCGCGAAGATGAAGCCCGGCGCCCTGTTCCTGAACCTGTCGCGCGGCCATGTGGTCGATGTGGACGCCATGGCGGCGGCGCTGAAGTCCGGCCGTCTGGGCGGGGCTGCGGTCGACGTCTTCCCCGAGGAGCCGCGCACCAACGCCGACCCGTTCGACAGCCCGCTGATCGGCCTGGAAAAGACGATCCTGACCCCGCACATCGGCGGCTCGACGGAAGAGGCGCAGGAAGCCATCGCCGAGTTCGCGGCCGAGCGTCTGCTGGGCTATCTGAACCGGGGCGACACCACCTTCTGCGTCAACCTGCCGAACGTGCAACTGGCCGAGGTGACGCGCGCGCACCGTCTGCTGCACATCCACCGCAACCAGCCGGGCGTGCTGGCCGAGCTGAACCGCGCCCTGTCGGATGCGGGCCTGAACATCCTGGGCCAGCACCTGAAGACGGACGAGCGGACCGGCTATGTCATCACCGACGTGGATCGCGACTACGACCGCGAGGCGTTGACGGCGCTGAAGCAGCTTCCGGGCACGATCCGCTTCCGCCGGTTGCACTGATCGCCGATCACCTTCCCCAGGGGCATCTTGCGTCCTGTGAAAAGCGGCGCAGAGTGCCGTTTAACGACCGCATACTGACGGTCGATGGGAGGGATTGCGATGACTCGTCTTCTTCGTGGCGCCGCGCTGGCGGCCCTGAGCCTGGCCGCCGCGTCGGTCGCCGGAGCCGCCTCGGCCCAGAGCTACAGCCGTCTGGTGGTGTTCGGCGACAGCCTGTCGGATAACGGCAACCTGTATCTGGCGACCGGCGGATCGACCCCGGCCTCGCCGCCCTATGGCGCAGGGCGATTCTCCAACGGGCCGGTGTTCACCGAGCGGCTGGGCTTCAACGCCGCCAACTTCATGGGGCCGGTGACGGGCAGCATCAACTACGCCTTCGGCGGCGCGCGCACGGACAGTCAGGCTCAACCGCTGGGGATGCGGCTGCAACTGGCCCAGTATCAGCAGCGCGGCGGGACGTTCGGGGCGAATGATCTGGTCAGCGTCCTGGGCGGGGCGAACAACATCTTCCAGGGGCTGCCGGCCGCCGGGGCCTCGACCAATCCGACCGGCGCCATCACGCCCGTAGCCCTCAGCGCGGCGGCGGACATCAACTTCATCGTTAACGGCATCGCCCAGGCCGGGGCGGGAACCGTGCTGGTCACCAACCTGCCCAAGCTGAGCATTACGCCGCAGTTTCGCGGCACGCCCGCCGCGCCGCTGGCCGACTTCGCCGTCACCACCTTCAACGGCGCCCTGCTGACCGGGTTGAACGCGACGGCGGCGGCCAGGCCGGGGACCAACATCATCCTGATGGACCTGTTCAAGGTCGGGGATGTGATTGCCGGCAACCCCAGCGCCTTTGGCGTGTCGAACGTGACGCAGCCCTGCTTCAACGGCGTGACCGTGTGTTCGAACCCTGAATCCTACTTCTATTTCGACGGGGTGCACCCGACGGCCAAGGGGCATGAGGTGATCGCACGTCTGAGCAACGATTATCTCTACTACGGCGATCTGGGCAGCCAGACGGCCGTACTGGGCGAGACCGCGTGGCGCCATCGCGAGGACGCGCTGGACGGATCGACCGCCGCCCTGTCGGGGCGCGAGGCGTGGGAGAGGGGGACTTCCATCTCGGTCGGCGCGCTGGCTGACAAGACCGAGACGGACGCGCGCGGCGCCATCGGCAAGGCGACCTCTGACGGTTATGGCGTGCGCATCGCCCTGGAGTCGGGGACCGAGACCCTGCGTTTCGGCCTGTCCGGTTCCTATCGCAATGCCGACGTGGATGCGGGCGCTCTGCGCGCCGACATCGACAGCTTCGGGCTGGACGTCTACGGCGGCTGGCGCTCGGGCGACGTCTTCGTCAATGCGGCGGCGGGCGTGGCGCAGGACGACTTCAACGACATCAACCGCCTGACCAGCCTGGCGCCGATCGTTCACAGCGGCTCGACGCGCGGCGTCTCTACGGGCGCGCGGCTGCAGGGCGGGATGTGGTTCGACATGGGCGGCTTCGCCCTGTCGCCGCGCGCGGCTGTCGCCTGGATCAATACCGACGTGGACGGCTTCAGCGAGCAGGGTCCGGCGGCGCAATACGCCTATGCCGACCGTTCGGTGCAGGCGACGACGGCCGAGATCGCCCTGCGCGCCGAGGGCGGGACCGAGCGCGTCCGCTTCTATGCCGAGGGCGGCTATCGCGACAGCCTGAGCGACGACAGCGACGCCGTGCGCACCGGCATCCTGGGCAATCCGGCCAAGGTTCTGGCCCGCGACGTGGATCTGCCGTTCGGCGGGCAGGTGCTGGCCGCCGCCGGGATCGAAGGGACCATTATGGAGCGGCTGAAGGTGTCGATCGGCTACAAGGGCCGCTTCGGCGACCATGCCGACAGCCATATGGCGGCGGTGAAGCTCAGCCTGCCGCTGTAGAGCTGGAAAACGCGGGTTCCCGAGGTGCGACGTCGTGTCGCCCTCGGGGCGCCCCATTCATGTCCCGGTGAAATTGCAAAAGACGGTCAAGTCCGGCCGTCGGCGAGTGTCCATCTCGCTGTCTGCGCGCGTGTTTCGCGCGCCCTTCTGACGGCTCCCTGCGCTGACGAAGCGCTCAGAATGAGTCGTTAGAGTATGCGTTTAGTTCCCCCGGCCGTGCGGCCGCATGTGATCCGTTTCAGTCAGACCGGGGCCATGGTCGGCCTGGCGGTTCTGGCTATGGCGGCGGCGCCCGTCGGCATGATCTCCGGCGCGCCGGAAAAGGTCAGTGAGACGTCCGTCCCCACTGCGCCGCCAGTCAAGGCCGTGGCCGAACCCGCCGGTCCCGTCACCCGCAAGATCGTCTTCGAGGCGCCGCTGAAGGGCTATCGCATCAACTCGCCCTTCGGCCTGCGCAAGCTGGCGATCGAGGCCAAGGCGCGGGCGCACAAGGGCGTCGATATCGCCGCGCCGACCGGCACCAGCGTCTTCGCCACGACCGAAGGCAAGGTTCTGCGCGCGGGCTATGATGCCGGGGGCTACGGCAACTTCATCGAGGTGCAGCACCCCAACGGCATGACCAGCCTGTACGGACACCTCAGCCGCATCGACGTCCCCTCGGGCAAGGCGGTGGCGGCGGGCGAGCGCATCGGCCTGGTCGGCTCGACCGGCTATTCGACCGGCCCGCACCTGCATTTCGAGGTGCGCCGCAACGGCGGCCAGGTCGATCCGGCCAAGATCGTCGGCCAGAGCTTCGACATTCGGGTGAAGGCGCCGGTCTGACCGTACCAGGCGGCGCGGCATCATGACCAAACCGTAATGTAAAAGTTGCTTTACTCGGAGCAGCCCGCGCCCTTACCCTCGATCCTCGAATTATCGCAGGGGAACCGAATGGTCGCGGCGCTGACGCTGGACGGAATCAGCAAGAGATACGGAGGCTTCCAGGCGGTTTCCGACCTGAGCTTCCAGGTCGAGAAGGGCTCGATCTGCGGCTTTCTGGGGCCGAACGGGGCAGGCAAGACCTCGACTCTGCGGATGATCCTGGGCCTGCAACCGGCGACCAGCGGACGCATCGAGATTCTTGGGGCCGACGATGGCCGCAAGGTGCGCGACCGGATCGGCTTCCTTCCCGAGGAGCGTGGCCTCTACAAGAAGATGACGCCGGTGGACGCCATCGCCTTCTTCGGCGCCCTGAAGGGCCTCCCCCTGCCCGAGGGGCGCCGTCGCGGCCGCGAGATGCTGGAGCAGATGGGCCTGGGCGAGGCCAGCAAGAAGAAGATGAAGGAGCTGTCCAAGGGGATGGCCCAGAAGGTCCAGTTGATCGCCTCGGTGGTGCATCAGCCGGAGTTCGTCATTCTGGACGAGCCCTTCTCAGGCCTCGATCCGATGAACCAGCAGGGGCTGGAGGCCATGATCCGCGCCCTGGCCGCCGATGGGGCGACGGTGCTGTTCTCGACCCACGTCATGCAGCACGCAGAGCGTCTGTGCGACAAGGTCGTGCTGCTGGCCCGAGGACGCAAGGCGTTCGAAGGCACGGTGGACGAGGCGCGCGCCACCTCGCCGCGCTTTCTGGAGCTGGAAGGGACGCTGGACCGGAACGCGGTCGCCGCCCTGCCGGGCGTCAGCGGCATCGAGACCCTGGCTGAAGACGGCGCCGTCAGCACCCTGCGCGTCGGCCTGACGCCGGGGGCGGAGGCGCAATCCGCCCTGCGCGCCGCCTTCCTGGGCGGACTGGACGTGCGGCGTTTCCAGATGAAGGAGCCGACCCTGCACGACGCCTTCATCACCCTGACCGGCGACCACCCGGATGAGGATCAGTCCGTCGGCAAGACCGACAAGATGGAGGCCGCGCGATGAGCCGTATTCTTCTGATCGCGCGCCGCGAGTTCCTGGCCTACGCCAAGACGGTCGGCTTCTGGTTGTCCCTGCTGGCCTTTCCGCTGTTCGCTGTTCTGGGCGGCGCCGTTCCGATGCTGATGAAGCACGCCGAACCGGTGCGCGAAGCCGTCATCGTCGACGAGACCCCGGCCGGGTCCGGGCTGGCCGCCGCCGTGCGTCAGGCGCTGGAGACGGAACGGGGCCGCGCCGACATCGCCGCCCTGCGCATGGCCGCCGTGCCCGAGTCCGGGACGGCGGGCGGCGACCGGGTGCGCGAGGCCGCCGAGAAGGGCGGTTTCGACGCCGGGCTTGAGGCGCTGAAGAAGGAGGCGCCGCGCGCCGCCGCAGGCTTCAAGACGCCCAAGCGTTCCTTTGAGCTGGTCGAGGCGCCCGCCGAACTGACGGCTGCCGCCCCGGGCGAGGCGCGCGACGCCCTGGCCCGTCGCTATGTCGACAAGGATGCGCCCGAGGGCGAGCGTCTGAACGCCGTGGTCTTCCTGACCGAAAAGGACGGCCAGCCCAGCGCGCGCGTCTGGACCGGCCGCGCCACCGACGATGTCGTGCAAGACGCCGTTCGCGACGCGCTGAAGTCCGCCAACCGCAGCCGCGTCTTCGTTTCCAGCGGCATCGACCCCTCGGTGGTGGCGCAGACCGAGCGCTTCCGGCCCGAGGTCTCGGTCTTCTCGCCGCGCGCCGCGTCGGGGGGCGAAGTGTCGTTCCGCGACAAGCTGCCGGTCATCGTCGGCATGGCGGTGGGCTTTATCCTGTGGTCGCTAATCATCACCGGCGCCTCCATCCTGCTGAACAGCGTGATGGAGGAGAAATCGAACAAGATCCTCGAGGTGCTGCTGTCCTCGGCCTCGGCGACCGAGATCCTGACCGGCAAGGTGCTGGGCGTGGCCCTGCTGACTCTGGCCGTGCTGGGCGCCTGGGGCGGGATCGGCGCCGTCGGCCTGATGACGAGCGTGCCGGACGTGGCGCGCGACATCGGTTCGGTGCTGCTGGCCGACGGCCTCTTCGTCTGGTTCCTGCTGTTCCTGGTCGGCGGCTATCTGATGTATGCAGTGCTGTTCGCCGCCATCGGCGCCTTCTGCGACACGCCGCGCGACGCCCAGACCCTGATGGGGCCGATCATGATGGTGCTGATCGTGCCGATCCTGGTCATGCAGATGGCCATCCGCACCCCGGACGCCATGGTGGTGAAGGTGATCAGCCTGATCCCGCCCTTCACCCCCTTCGTCATGGCTGCGCGCGCGCCCAGCGGGCCGCCCCTGATCGAACTGGTCGGCGGCCTGATCGGGATGTTCCTGTTCGCGGCTCTGATGATCTGGGTCGCGGGCCGCGCCTTCCGCGCCGGCGCCCTGTCGGATGTAAAGCTGAGCTGGAAAAGCTTCATGGGCGCCGTGACGGGGCGGTGATCTTCTCTAACCGCGCGCCCTAGCTGTCCGCTCGCAAGGACTGATAGGCGTCCAGAGCGTCCGCATCGATTTCGGTGCGGACGCTTCTTTCTTTGGGGTGGTTGTTCGAGCCGCGTTTCTTGACGCCTGAGACCCAGTATTCCTCGCGGGTCTCTACATCCATGAAGTTACCGCTTATGCCGGAGCCGCCAATGCTGGCGAGTTCGAGGCCGCGATAATAGACGGTCTTGCCGGTCTTGGAGAACGACACCCAGCCGATGCGGGCCGGGGAGCCGTCGATCAGGCCGCCGTTGCGATTCTCCACATACATGAGGCGTTGCGGCAGGCCCCGGGTGCGCTGATCGGTCATAGCCGTTCACTCCTCTCTGAGGCAGGCTACGCAACGTGCCTGTCGAAAGGCAAAGAAAAAGGCCGCCCCGGCGATCCGGGGCGGCCTTTGATCTTTCAGGCGTCAGCGGGTCTTAGCGACCGCGACCCTTCGGAGCCGGCAGCAGGCCTTCGCGCTGGGCGCGCTTGCGGGCCAGCTTGCGGGCGCGACGGACGGCTTCAGCCTTTTGGCGAGCGCGCTTTTCCGACGGCTTTTCAAAGTGCACGTGACGCTTCATTTCGCGGAAGCTGCCTTCGCGCTGCATCTTCTTCTTCAGGGCTTTCAGCGCCTGATCGACATTGTTGTCGCGGACAAAAATCTGAACCAGGGGTCTCTCTCCTTTGGCCGCCCGCCGCGTCCTTTCCAAGGGAGACGGGCAGACAAAACAAAACCACGCTCGAGAGGAGGGCCTCTCAAGTGAAGGCGCGCTGATACATGATCGGGGGGGGCATGTCCAGATCGTCGCGCCTAATCGTGATGGGTCGAAACGCCCGCCGTATGGGCGTATCGTGCTGTCCATGACCGAGACAGCCGAGACCGCTCCGCAAGGCGATTGGGCCGACCGCACAGAACAGGCCGTTCTGGACGCGGCCATAGAACGCGCGCCCGCGCTGGGCTGGAACGCGCGCCTGACGCGCGCCGCGTGCGAGGCGTGCGGCCTGTCGCGGGGCGATCAGGAACTGCTGTTGCCGAACGGTCCGCGCGACCTGGCGGTCCTGCTGTCGCGGCGTCATGACGCGCGGGCTCTGAAAGCTCTGGAGGCCACGCCCGCGACCACGATGAAGATTCGCGAACGAATCGCCGCCGCCGTCTCGGCGCGGATGGAGGCTGGGGCGCAGGATATCGAGGCGGCCAAACGCTGCGCGGGCTTTCTGAGCCTGCCGACCAATGTCGACCTGGGCTTCAAGCTGGCGTGGGAGACGGCGGATCATCTCTGGCGCTGGGCCGGGGACACGGCGACGGACCAGAATCACTACTCCAAGCGGGCGATTCTGGGCGGCATCCTGATTCCCGCCCTGACCATGCGCTGGTTCGACGGGCGCGAGGCGGCGGAAGCCTTTGTGGCTCGCCGGATCGAAAACGTCATGGCCTTCGAGAAGTGGAAGGCGGGCAAGGATTTCGACGCGCCTCTCCGCACGATCACCGAGGCGCTGGGGCGGCTGCGCTACGGCGCGAAGGCGTAACACCTTCTCCCATCGGGAGAGGGTCAGAGCATGCGGTTGACGTGCGCCATCTTCCGCCCCGGCCGGGCGTCGTGCTTGCCGTAGAGGTGCAGGCGGGCGTTGGGCTCGGCAGCTAGCGTGCGCCATTGCTCGACCTCGTCGCCCAGCAGATTGGTCATCTCGATGCGGGCGTGGGCCTGCGTCGGGCCAAGCGGCCAGCCGACGACGGCGCGGACGTGCTGCTCGAACTGGTCGCAGACGCAGCCGTCCTGGGTCCAGTGGCCGGTGTTGTGGACGCGCGGGGCGACTTCGTTCACCAGAAGCTCTCCGCTGCCCATGTCGAACAGTTCGATGCCCATGACGCCGATGTAGTCCAGGCCGTCCAGAACGGCGGCGGCGATGGCTTTGGCGCGACCTTGTGTGGCCGGATCGACGGCGGCGGGGGCGGTGGTGGTCTTCAGCACGCCGTTTTGGTGGACGTTTTCACCTAAGGGATAGACGGTGACGGCGCCGTCGCGGCCGCGCGCGGCGATGACGGACAGTTCGCGCCGGAAGACGGCGGCGGCCTCCAGCACGGCGGGGCGGCGACCGATGGCGTCGAAGGCGGCCTCGGCGTCGGCGGCGTCGCGGATCCAGACCTGGCCCTTGCCGTCATAGCCCTCGCGGCGGGTCTTCAGCAGGGCGGGCAGGCCCAGCGTCCCGATGGCGTTGGTGAGGTCATCCAGCGTCGTCACGGCGGCGAAGGCCACGGTCGGGGCGCCGACGGCGTTCAGATAGGTCTTCTCGTCCACCCGGTCCTGCGCCACGGCCAGCGCCGTCGGTCCCGGCGCGACCAGGGCGCCCGCTTCGGCCAGGGTCTCGACCGAGGCGGCGGGGACGTTCTCGAACTCGAAGGTGACGACGTCGCACAGGCGGCCCAGCGCCTGCAGGGCGTCGGGGTCGTCATAGGGGGCGGTGATCTGGGCGCGCGAGACGCGGGCGGCCGGGCAATCCGGCTGAGGATCGAGGATCACCACGTCGAAGCCGAGACGCGAGGCGGCCTGGCTCAGCATCCGGCCCAACTGGCCCCCGCCGAGAATGCCGAGGGTCGAACCGGGAGGCAGGGGGAGATCGGGCATCAGTCCTCGACGCTTTCGGCCACAGATTCGGTCTGGGCGGCGCGAAACGCGGATAGACGCTCCGCTAGGGCGGGATCGGACAGGGCCAGAATCTGCGCCGCCAGAATTCCGGCGTTGGCGGCGCCCGCCTCGCCGATGGCCAGGGTGGCGACCGGCACGCCGCCGGGCATCTGGACGATCGACAGCAGGCTATCGAGACCTTTCAGCGCCTTGGACTGGACCGGCACGCCCAGCACCGGCAGGTCGGTCATCGAGGCGGCCATGCCGGGCAGGTGAGCCGCGCCGCCGGCGCCGGCGATAATGACCTTGAAGCCTTTGTCCTTGGCTGTCGTGGCGAAGTCATAGAGGCGCTGGGGCGTGCGGTGGGCGCTGACGACCTTGGCCTCCCAGGCGACGCCCAGCTGGTCCAGGCGGTCGGCGGCCAGTTTCATCGTGGGCCAGTCGGAGCGGCTGCCCATGATGATGGCGACGGAAACGGGCGGCGTGGAGGCGGTCATGCGCAAAGGCTCCCCAAGCGGAAAGCGGCCCGTTACAGCACCCGCGTTGCGCCCGCAACCGAGGACGCTAGACTCATCGCCGTCGCTGGGCCCTGAGTCGGCCGAAAATGCGACGCCGGAGCCCGCCTTGAACCACCTGGCTGAAAAGACGATCGCTGCGGGCGCCGATGCTGATTTGCAGGCTGAGATCGCTCGCCTGCGCGCCGAGGTGGCGGCGCTGACCGAGCGGGCCGAGCGGGCCGAGGCTCTGGCCGATCACGACGTGCTGACGCCTGCGCTGAACCGGCGGGGCTTCATGACGGTGCTGGCGCGCAATCTGGCCTATTGCCGTCGCCACGGGGTCGAGGCGGCGCTGCTGTATCTCGATCTGGACGGGTTCAAGGGCGTCAATGACGGTCTGGGCCATGCGGCGGGCGATGCGGCCCTGATCGCCGTGGCGGAACTGTTGCTCGCGAATGTGCGCGAATCCGACGCCGTGGGCCGCATGGGCGGAGATGAGTTCACCGTGGTGCTGATGAACGCGGGCGCTGAGGAAGGTCGCGAAAAGGCGCGTCGGCTGAGCGAGGCGCTGAACCGCGACGGTTTTGTCTGGGAGGGCCAGCGCCTGCCGCTGGGCGGCTCGTTTGGCGTGCGCGCATTCGCCGGACAGGCGGATGCCGAGGCCTGGCTGGCCGAGGCGGACGCGGCCATGTGGCTGCGGAAAAAGGCGCGGCCCGAAGCGAGCCGCTGATGAATTGAAAAGGGCGCCGAGGTCTGCCTCGGCGCCCTTGTTTCCTAGCCGTTCAGCAGGCTGTTGCGCCGGCTGTACAGCAGGTAGACCGCAACCCCGATCACATTCCAGATGACGAAGTTGATCTGGGTCGAGGCGGGCAGGCTGAAGAACAGATAGACGCAGCCCGCGATGGCGATCGGTCCCACCAGCCACCAGACCGGGGCGCGGAACACGCGCGGGCGGCCGGGCTCGCGACGACGCAGAACGATCAGGCACAGGCCGACCGAGGCGAAGGCCGCCAGCGTCCCGGCGTTGGCTAGGGCCGCCAGGTCGCCCAGGGGGATGAAGCCCGCGATGATCGCCATCAGGACAGCTGTTCCCGCTGTCACGCGGACCGGGCCGCCCGACCGCTTGGATACATGGGCCAGGCTGCGCGGCAGCAGGCCGTCGCGCGCCATGACGAAGAAGATGCGGCTCTGACCGAACATGAAGGCCAGGATGACGGTGGGCAAGGCGACGACCGCCGCACCCGCGATCAGGGTGGCCCACAGGTCCGAACCGACAGTGCGGATGATGTGCGACAGCGGCTCGGGCGACTTCATGAACTCGGTGAAGGGCATGGCGCCCAGGGCGGCGATGGCGACGGCCATATAGATGGCGACGCAGGCCACCATCGAGCCGATGATGCCGATGGTCAGATCGCGGGCGGGGTTGCGGGTCTCTTCCGCCGCCGTCGCCACGGCGTCGAAGCCATAGAAGGCGAAGAAGATGATTGCCGCCGCCGCCATCACGCCGGTCTGAGCCCCGACCCCGTGCGAGAAGCCGTAGGGCATGAAGGGCTTGAGGTTGTCCGGGTTGAAGTGGGGCAGGGCGATGGCCACGAAGGAGATCAGGGCGGCGATCTTGACCACCACCAGGGCGGCGTTGATCGAGGCGCTTTCCTTGGTGCCGGCGACCAGCAGACCCGCCACGGCGGCGACGATGACGACGGCGGGCAGGTTGACGATCCCCCCCTGCGACGGCGCCGAAGTCAGCACGGCGGGCAGGCCCATGCCGATGCCTTCCATCATCCCCGAGAAATACCCCGCCCAGCCGACGGCCACGGCAGAGCAGACGACGGTGTATTCCAGGATCAGGCTCCACCCGACCATCCAGGCCGCGCCTTCGCCCAGCGTGGTGTAGGAGTAGGTGTAGGCGGACCCCGATTCCGGGATCATGGTCGCCAGTTCAGCATAGGCCAGGGCGGCGCAGACGCAGACGACGCCGGCGATGACGAAGGCCAGCATGACCGCCGGGCCCGCCCGCTCGGCGCCCACGCCGATCAGGGTGTAGATGCCGGTCCCCACGATGGCGCCGACGCCCAACGCTACGAGGTGAGGCCACGACAGGGTGGGCTTCAGTCCATGAGCCCTGGGCGCTGCGCCGCCCAGCGCAGGCAAGGCCTTGCGGCGTGTCAAGAAACTCATGCGTCTCCCCCAGACATTGGATAATGCTATTTTATGAAGTGAAAATATTCGGATTAGCGGCGATTTAGCGCAGCATTCTTAGATCGCCCTTGAGGCGCGTGCAGGGGCATTGCTGAAAAAAAACGACCCCAAGACACCGTTTTTAATCGCTATCATTAGATCATAAAATCAGAATTGCCGCATAAACAACGCTTCTTTCGCTCGGTCGGCACAAAAAGTCACATTTCGAAGAACGCGTACGGTTATGCGGTTTTTCGGAAATTTTATTTCGGAAGGCGGAAAATATCCGAAACTCTTGCCTGCAATGGGGTGCTAGCGAATTGAAGGTCTGGCTGAGGGGCCGGGCATGCGCTGGCAGGGGTCTGAAAGACCCTCGATCTTGGGAGGGATTGCAGCTTGCGGACTCGGTTAGAGAAAAAGTCCATCTTCAGGGGCGCCGGCGCGGCGTGTGCGGCTGCGCTTATGCTGGCCACGGCGCCGAGCGCGGTTTCAGCTCAAACCCAGGCTCAGGCGGCGCCAGCGCGCGCCGGTCTGAATCCGGCGCCTGCGCGTCGGGCGGGCGAGGGATATGGTCCTTATCCCCTGATGGTGGTGCGCGGCGCCACGCTGATCGACGGCACGGGCGCGCCGCCGATGGGGCCGGTCGACATCGTCATCGAGAATGACAAGATCACGGACATCATTCAGGCCGGCTGGCCGGGCCTGCCGGAGCGCGAAGGCCGTCCGCCGCTGAACGCCGCGCATGAGATCGACGCCCGCGGGATGTACGTCATGCCGGGCTTCGTCGACGCCCACGCCCACGGCGGTAGCCCGCAGAAGGCGCCGGACCTTGAGTATGTCTACAAGCTGTGGCTGGCCCACGGGGTGACGACGGTGCGCGGCGTCAGTCTGGCGCCGCACGACATCGCGGTGTCGGAAAAGGCGCGCTCGGCCCGGGGCGAGATCGTCGCACCGCGCATCTACAACTATCAGACCCTCGGCTCCGGCTGGTCGCGGGGCCGCATCCGGAACCCTGAGATGGCGCGCGAATGGGTGCGCTGGGGCGCGGCCAACGGCGTGGACGGCATCAAGTTCTTCCTGCGTGGCGACGAAACGCCCGAGGTGGTCCTGGCCGCCATCGACGAAGCCAAGAAAAACCACATGGGCACGGTCGCCCATATCGCCCAGCCGGGCGTGGCCCAGTTGAACGCCGAACAGCTGGCGGCGGCGGGTCTGGGCACGATTACCCACTTCTACGGCCATTTCGAATCTCTGCTGGGCGGTCGGACGATCCAGAACTACCCGAGCGACTACAACTTCTACGACGAGCAGAAGCGGTTCGGCGAAGCGGCGGAGATCTGGGACGAAGTCGAGCCCGGCTCGCCGCAATGGTACGCCTATCTGCAGGCCCAGAAGGAAACGGGCGTCGTCTTTGACCCGACGATGACCATCTATGCGGCTTCGCGCGACCTGATGCGGGCGCGCAATGCGCCCTGGCACCAGATCTATACCCTGCCGACGCTGGCGGACTATTTCCAGTCCACGCGCGACAACCACGGCAGCTACTTCTTCGACTGGACCACGTCGAACGAGGTGGCGTGGCGCCGCTTCTATGAGCGGTTCATGCTGTTGCTGAACGACTACAAGAAGGTCGGCGGCCGGGTGACCGTCGGGTCGGACTCGGGCTTCATCTGGAAGCTGTACGGCTTCGGCTATGTCGAAGAACTGGAACTGCTGCAGGAAGCCGGTTTCCATCCCTTGGAGATCGTTCGCGCCGCTACGATGGACGGGGCCATGACCCTGGCTGAGCCGACCGGCAAGGCGCCGACCTTCGGCATCGTGCGGCCGGGCATGAGCGCGGATCTGGTCATCACGACCGAGAACCCGCTGGCCAACTTCAAGACGCTTTACGGCACCGGGCATGAGCGCCTGAGCCCTGAGAACCGCATCGAGACGGTCGGCGGGGTGCGTTGGACGGTGGCGCGCGGCGTCGCCTACGACGCGCCGGCCCTGCTGGCCGACGTGCGGGCAATGGTCGATCGGCAAAAAGCCGAACGAGGAGAGGCGCAAGGAGGGCGCTGATCCAACAACGACGAGCCGGGCGCCGCCTAATGGGGAGGGCGCGCCCGTGCTTCACATCAAAAAATGAGGGGTGATTCAATGAGACTGTCTGCGTACCTGAAGACCGGCACCATGATCGCCGGTCTGGCCGTCACGGCCGCCGCCGCCCAGCCCGCCTGGGCGCAATCCGAAGCTTCTGCGACCGACCCGGCAGCCAGCGCCGTCGCCGACATCGTGGTGACCGGCTCGCGTATCCGCCGCCCGAACGTCGAAGCTTCGACCCCGGTCAACGTCGTCGACGCCCAGGAAATCGAGAACATCGGCGTCACCAACCTGATCGACGCCATGGCCCGACAGCCGCAGGTCGGCCTGGGCGCATCGGCGTCCAGCACCACGAATACCGTGGCGGGCCAAGGTCTGGCGACGCTGAACCTGCGCAACCTGGGGGCCAGCCGCACCCTGGTGCTGGTCAACGGTCGCCGCCATGTAGCGGGGTCGAGCGGCACCAGCGCCGTGGACGTCAACACCATCTCCAAGACCACCATCGCGCGCGTCGATACGGTGACGGGCGGCTCCTCGGCGGTCTACGGCGCCGACGCCGTGGCCGGCGTGGTGAACTTCATCACCAAGCAGGACTTCGAAGGCGTCGCAGCCCAGGCTCAGTACGGCTCGGCCGATGGCCCGAACACCTACTACGGCTCTGTGGCGGTCGGCCGGAACTTCAACGACGACCGCACCAACGTCATGGCCGCCGTCACCTATGACAAGACCGAGGGCCTGTACCGGCACGAACGCGACTACGCGATGAGCGGCCTGGCCTATATCCCGAACCCGAACAAGAAGAGCCCGGACGACGGCCAGCCGTCCTTCATTATGGCCCGGGACGTCTATACCAACATCACCAACGACAGCTTCACCCCGGTAATCGTCACCCCGATCGGCGGCAATGCGGCCTACAGCCTGACGTTCACGCCGGATGGCAAGCTTGTTCCTTTCGACCGCGGACAGGTTGTGGTGGACGGCAACGGCCGCCCGCAGAAGGTTTCCATCGGCGGCGACGGCTTCAAGTTCAGCGAAGACGCCCTGCGCACCCCGGTCGAGCGGTACGGGGGCGAACTGCAGATGCGTCACCAATTCCAGCCGTCCGGAGACTTCATCACCGAACTGAACCTGTTCGCCGAGGGCAAGTATTTCCACACCGAGGCGACCAGCCAGCGCGAAAACGGCACTTTCGCCGGCGACGTGGCCGGCATGGCGACGGGCAACGCCTATCGCATCCAGGCTGATAACGCCTTCCTGCCAAGCGACCTGCGGGCCATGCTGACCACAGCGGGGGTGACCCAGTTCGACATCACCCGTAACGACCGCGATTTCGGCATCCGTACCTATGAGAGCGTGTACGACACCACGCGCTTCGTCGCTGGCGTGGATGGCGCTTTCAGCAACGGTTGGCGCTTCGAAGCCTACGCCAACTACGGCCAGACCAAGTCGGAGTTCACCAACTTCGATCGCCTCCAGAAGGAGTTCTACGAGTCGATCGACGCCATCAATCTGAACGGCCAGATCGTCTGTCGCAGCGTGGACGCGCGGGCGCGCGGCTGTAAGCCGCTGAACCTGTTCGGGGCGGGCGTCGCCTCTCAGGAAGCGATCGACTATTCCTACATCTACACTGTGCGCAACGACATCACGCGCCAGTGGAACGCCGTGGCCAGCGTCAACGGCGAGTTGTTCTCCTATCCGTCCCTCTTCAGCGGGACCAGCCTGCCGGTCGCCTTTGCGGCGGGCGTGGAGTGGCGCAAGGAGTATGCGCGTTCCGTACCGGATGAGCGTTCGCAAAAGGGGCTGATCTTCCAGAACGCCCAGCAGATCACCGAGGGGCGTTACGAATCCAAGGAGATCTTCGGTGAGATCAACCTGCCGCTGCTGGCGGACGTTCCGTTCGTTCAGTACCTGGATCTGACGGCGGCCTATCGCTACCAGGACTACACCACCACGGGCGGCGACAGCAGCTATGGCGTCGGCCTGGAATGGACGGTCAACCGCAACATCCGCTTCCGCGGCAACTATGCGAAGGCCGTGCGTTCGCCGAACATCAACGAGTTGTTCGGGGGCGGCAGCGAGGGCTACAGCCAGATCGAGGATCCCTGCGACGCCACGCGCCTGAACCTCGGCAACGCAGCCTCGAACCGCAAGGCGAACTGCGCGGCCCTGGGCCTGTCGCCGGACTTCGTACAGTCGACCGCCACGCGCCCGGTGGTCAGCCAGGGCAACCCTGACCTGAACCCGGAAGAGGGCGAGACCCTGACCTTGGGCGTGGTGCTGACGCCGTCCTTCCTGCCGGGTCTGGCGGTCACGATCGACCACTACGACATCAAGATGAGCGACGTGATCGCCTCGCTGGGCTGGCGCAACATCATCAACAACTGCGTCGACAGCCCGAATCTGAGCAACCCGTTCTGCACCAGCGTGTCGCGCGGGGCCGACGGCAACATCACCAAGGTGCTGAACCAGGTTCTGAACGTGGCCGAGTACACCAACTCGGGCTGGGACGTCACGGCGTCGTACCGCACCGACTTGGTCAAGCTGGGTCTTCCGGATTACGGGTCGCTGTCGTTCAGCGCGGCTGCCGGCTTCCTGGAAGACCTGACCTATGATCCGGTGCCCGGCGACGCCAGCGTGCGCGACGTTCAGGCCGGACAACTGCCGAATCCCAAGCAGCGCCTGAACTTCCGCGTGACCTGGGATTACGATCGGGTCTCGGTGTCTTACGCCAACCAGTATCTGGGCAGCATGGTCCGCAGCAACAAGGATCCGGCCGGCGCCTATGAGCCGTACAAGGCGCCCTCGTGGCTGACTCATGACCTGCGGACCGAGTACCGCTTCGACAAGTACTCGGTCTTCGCCGGGGTGAACAACATCACCAACAAGGAGCCGCCGCAGACGCCGTTCACCTGGACGGGCACGTCCATGAACACCGGCTTCAACGCCAGCATCTACAACAACCTGGGCCGCTACGCCTACATCGGCGTGAACGCGCGCTTCTGATCCGAAAACAGGGAAAGCCGCCCGGCGACGGGCGGCTTTTCACACGGGGCGGCCTGAGCGGGCGTCCGCATGACTATGGGGGAGATACTGATGAAGACCCTGACCGCATACAGCGCCATCGCCGCCGCCGCCGGCGTGCTGGCTTTCGGCGCTCTGCCGACGGCTGCGTCGGCCTCGGCGCCCGCCGCGGCCACGGCGACGACCGCCAGCGCCCTTGACGCCCAGTTCCGCGCTATCGCCGAGGAAGAATACGCCTGGCGCCGGAACGAGATTCCGTCGCGAGCGTCCAAGCCCGCCAATCTGCCGGACGTCAGCGCCGCCACCCAGCAGCGCCGCCTGGCCTATTGGACCGAGATCCAGCGTCGTCTGAGCGCCATTTCGCCGGAGCAACTCTCACCGTCCGAGCGGACCAACTACGCGGTCTACAAGCATCAGATCGACAACTTCGTCGATGACGGCCGTCATCGCCTGTACGAAATGCCCTTCAACTCGGACAGCTCGTTCTGGTCGTCGATCTCAGGCATGGCGAACCAGACCTTCACCTCGGTGGAGCACTATGACCGCTACCTGTCCCAACTGCGCGACACGCCGCGCTATTTCGACCAGCAGATCGCCAATATGCGCGCCGGACTGGCACGCGGCTTCACCCAGCCCAAGGCCTCCCTGGTTGGGCGGGACGTCTCCATCCTGGCCGTGACAGAGCCGACGGATCCGCAGGCCAACCCGATCTACAAGCCCTTCATCGACATGCCGTCAACGATTCCTGAGGCAGACAAACAGCGCCTGCGCGCCGAGGCTGTTCAGGTGATCCAACAGCAGGTCGTGCCTGCGCATCGCACCCTGCTCAGCTTCATCCGCGATGAGTATGTGCCAGGCGCGCGCGACACCCTAGGCGCCAACCGCCTGCCGGACGGCGACGACTTCTATCAGACGCAGATCCGTCAATACACGAGCGTCAACCTGACGCCGGATCAGATTCACCAGATCGGCCGCGCCGAAGTGGCCCGCGTCCGCGCCGAAATGGAAGCGGTCATGCGCAGCACCGGATGGACCGGCAGCTTCGCCGACTTCCTCACCTTCCTGAAGACCGATCGCCAGTTCCAGTACGACAAGCCCGAGCATCTGCTCTGGCACGGCGCCTGGGTGATCAAGAAGGTTGACGGCAAGATGGGGCAGTATTTCAACCTGAAGCCGCGCGACACCTTCAGCCTGATCCCGGTGCCGCCGGCCATCGCGCCCTTCTATACGGCGGGACGCGGCGGCAACGGGGCGTGCTTGTTGAACACCTATGACCTGCCGTCGCGTCCGCGATACAACATCCCTGCGCTGACGGTGCATGAGTGCAACCCCGGTCACGCCTGGCACGGCGTGCTGCGTCGCGAGCACGCCCTGCCGGAATGGCGTTCGCAGGCGGGGATCTCCGCCTTCGGGGAGGGCTGGGCGCTCTACACGGAAAAACTGGCCGTCGAGATGGGCATTTATGAAGACGCCTATGAGGATTTCGGGCGTCTGAACTATGAGATGTGGCGCGCGGCCCGTCTGGTGATCGACACTGGCGTCCACTCCAAGGGCTGGACCCGCGATCAGGCCGTCGCCTTCCTGAGCGAAAATACGGCCCTGTCGGATCATGAGGTCGGCACCGAGATCGATCGCTACATCACCTGGCCCGGGCAGGCCCTGGCCTACAAACTGGGCGAGATTGAAATCGTCCGCCTGCGGCGCAAGGCCGAGGCCGAACTGGGAGCCGACTTCGATATCAGGGCTTTCCACGACCATCTGCTGGCTCTGGGCGTCGCCACCATTCCGGCCATGACCGCGGAAATGGAGGCCTTCATCGCCCAGAGCAAACAGGCGGCCGGGACGCGGCGCGCCGAGTAAGCGGCCGTTTTTCTGACAGGCGATCTTTCTGGCCGACGATTTTCTCCCAAGTCGTTGGTCTCCACCGCCTGCTGATCCATTGCGGATCAGCAGGCGGTTTGACAAAGTTGGAGTAGGGTAGATGCGTAAGGGGGAGCCGCGCATGAACACAGCGGATTACAAGTTGGATGACGCGGATCGCCGAATCCTGAGGGTGTTGCAGCAGGATGGGCGCATCACCAATCAGGACTTGGCGTCCGCCTGCAACATGTCGGCGTCATCGTGCTTTGAACGGGTGCGCCGCCTGCGGGAGCGGGGCGTGATCGTCGGCTATACGGCGCTGATTGATCCGAAGTTCGCCGAGCGGGAACTGCTGATCTTCATCGAGGTGCTGCTGGACCGCACGACCTCGGACATTTTCGACCAGTTTGCAGACCGCATCCGGCGCTCGCCGGAGGTGCTGGAGTGCCACATGGTCGCCGGCGGCTTTGACTATCTGGTCAAGGTGCGGATGAAAGACATGGCCGCCTATCGCGTCTTCCTGGCCGACACCCTGATCACCATGCCGGGCGTGCGCGAAACGCGCACCTATGCGGTGATGGAAGAGGTCAAGGACACCTCGGTCCTGCCGCTTTAGCGCGTGCGTTCCTGCTTCCCTCTCTCGCGGGGAGAGGGAAGCTGTCAGGCCCGAAAATTATCAGGCAATGATGTCGGGCAGGATGCGGTCCTGCAGCTTCACGATGTCGTCGCGCAGAGCCAGCTTCTTGCGCTTCAGACGGGCGATCATCAGTTGGTCAGGGGCGGGCATGTGGCCCAGCGCCTCGATGGAGGCGTCTAGGTCGGCGTGCTCCTGCAGCAGGCAGGTCAGCTCGGCGCGCAGCGCCTTGTCTTCTTCGGACAGGTAAGGTTCGTCGTCGTTCATCATCAGGCCCCGGACCGGGCGATTATAGCTGAGCCAGGGTCAGGTCGGAAGCAGGTCGGCCAGGGTTCTAAGCCCCGGCCGCGGCACGACCCTGTCCCATAGCCGCGCGGCCTCGGCCATCGCGTCGACCGCCGGGCGCGGGGCGGCTGAGGCGGCGGGAGACAGGGCCTGAAGCCCTTCCAACAGATGCCGCTCGGCGGCCAGTTCGGCGGCCTTCACCTGCTCGCGCACCGCCAGACGGGCTTCGGTTTCGAGGTCCGGAACAGGCGTCTTGAGCGTGCGCCGCACCGCGCGCAGCGGCGCGATGGTCGTCGTCTGCCAGGCGCGCGCCGTGTCGCAGGCGGCTTCGATCGTCTCTTCGTCGGGGCGGCGGCCGGTGGCTGCGGTCCAGGCCGCCCACAACAGCAGGGGCACATTCTGTTCGTGATAGTCCTGCAGCGCCAGGCAGGCCTCGCTCACGCCCGGCGCGGCATAGGCGGCGCAGGCCCAGGTCCACAGGTCGTCGCTCATGCCTCGACCCCGCCCTTCAGCCCTTCCCAGCGGCGCACCGGCGCCCAGTCCAGACCAAAGACGTCCAGCGCCCGGCCGACCGACTGATCGATCATCTGCTCCAGACTTTCCGGCCGGGCGTAGAAGGCGGGCAGGGGCGGGGCGATGACGGCGCCCATCTCGGCAAGGGCCGTCATGGTGCGCAGGTGACCCAGATGCAGCGGCGTCTCGCGCACCATCAGCACCAGCGCACGGCGCTCCTTCAATGTCACATCGGCGGCGCGGGTCAGCAGGGTCGAGGTGACGCCAGTGGCGATCTCGCTCATCGTCCGCACAGAACAGGGCGCGACGATCATGCCCAGGGTGCGGAAGGAACCGGATGAGATGGTCGCTCCCACGTCGTTCAGCCGATGAACCACATCGGCCTTGGCCGTCAGTTCGTCGGGAGTGAGATCCGTCTCCTGCGACAATGTGAGCAGGGCGGCGCGGGTGACGACCAGATGGCTCTCGACGCCTAGTTCGCGAAGGGCGTCCAGCACGCGCGCGCCATAGATGACGCCGGAAGCGCCAGAGATTCCAACGACTAGCCGAGAGGGCGCCAGCGCCCGAACGGTCGAGTTCACAACATCGGCCAAATTCGCCTCCAACCTGTCCGTGTCCGGAGCGGCGAGGGTCACTGCAATGTGATTCCACACCCCGTCGAACCGGGCGCTCAGTGTAGTGGTCCCTTACACATGGAGGCGCAAGCCATGACCATCGAGGCTCGTATTCGCGAACTGGGTAATCGGCATCGGTCGCTGGATGAGACCATCCAGCAGGAGATGCGCCGCCCCTCCGCGGACCCGACACACCTCAGGGAGATGAAGCAGCGAAAGCTGCGACTTAAGGAAGAGATCAACAGTCTGGAAGCCCGCGCTCACTGACGCCGTTTTCCATCTGAAAATGACGACGGCCCCGGAAGATCGCTCTTCCGGGGCCGTTTTGTATCGTTCGGCGGATCGAAGGGATCAGTCGCGCGGGCCGAACACCGATTCGGCAGTGGGCTCGGCGCCCATGCCATATTCTTCTTCGGCGTCTTCGACGGCGGCTTCCGGTTCGGGTTCGGCCTCGATGGGTTGCAGGACGCCGTTCTTGGCGTCGTCCTTGGCCTTCTTGTCAGCAGCCTTGCGGACCACTTCGTCCAGTTGCAGCTGGCCGGTCAGGCCCAGCGTCACCGGGTCGACCGGCTTGATATTGGCCGAGTTCCAGTGGGTGCGGTTGCGCACGCTCTCGATGGTGGCCTTGGTCGTCCCAAGCAGCTTGGCGATCTGGGCGTCGGTCACTTCGGGGTGGTTGCGGACGAACCACATGATGGCGTCCGGACGGTCCTGACGGCGCGACACAGGCGTGTACTTCGGACCTGACTTGGCGGGCTTTAGCAGTTCGGCGTGGCGGCTGACCACGGCCTTCATGCGGTAGTTTTCATCGTTCTGGGCCTTGTCCAGCTCTTCGCGGGTCAGTTGGCCGTTGACGATGGGGTCGGCGCCGCGAATGTCGCGCGCCACGTCGCCGTCGGCGATGCCGCGCACCTCCAGCGGGTGCAGCCCGCAGAAGTCGGCGATCTGCTCGAACGAGAGCGAGGTGTTGTCCACCAGCCAGACCGCGGTGGCCTTGGGCATCAGGATGTCGGTCATGGGCATGGATCCCGGCGGTTGCGGCCCGAAAAACGGGCGTTTGAATCGACGGCGCCCGACCTTTTCGGCCGGGCGCGAGATACCCTTTATAGGTGATTTCGGCCGAAATGAAAACGTCGTCTGTCGTCGTCATACAGCAAAGGTTCATCTGTGATGATGAACATTCAGGGCCAGGGCGCGTTGTGCGCCGGAAGAGACCTCTAAGGAGACCGTGTCATGAAGAAGTTCGTGGTTGCAGCGGCAGGTTTAGTCATGGCGGCAGGCGGCTTCGCCGTCGTCAACGTGGGCGCGGCCGAAGCGCAGGTTCAGACCCGCGGCGCCCCGCGCGGCTCCTATGCGCAGAGCTGCACCGGCTCCTATGTGAACCAAGGCCGCCTGTACGCCGACTGCCGCGACCGTAACGGTAATGTGCGCGAGACCTCGATCGAACTGGCGCGGTGCTCCAGCAGCGACATCGGCAACGATAACGGCCTGTTGGTCTGCTACAACCATCGCGGCGACTATGAAGACAACCGCCCCGGCCGTCCCGGTCGGCCGAACCGTCCCGGCGGCGGTTGGGACAACAATCGCCCCGGTCAGGGCGGCGGCTGGAATCAGTCCTCGATCACTGTCTATCGCGACGCCAACTATCGCGGCCAGTCGATGACCTTCCGCGAGGATGTGCCGAACTTGCGCAGCCTGGGCATGAATGATGCGATCAGCTCGATCCGCCTGTCGCGGGGAACTTGGGAAGTTTGTGAAGACGCCAACTATCGCGGCCGTTGCGAGATCGTGCGCGGCGATATCCGCGACCTGCGCAACACGGGGATGAACGACAAGATCTCGTCCCTGCGTCCGGCCCGCAGCGGCGGTCGCTGGTAAGCTGTAACGACGGCTTGATGGATCAGGCGGGGAGCTTCGGCTCCCCGCCTTTGTCTATCAGGGCAGCAGGACGACCTTGCCGACGTGGGCGCCCGCTTCCAGATGGGCGTGGGCGGCGGCGGCTTTGGCCAGGGAGAAGGTCGCCTCGACCTGGGCCTTGACGGCGCCCGATGCGACCCACGGCCAGACGGTCGCCTCGACGGCGGCGGCCAGCCGGGCCTTTTCATCGGCGGAGCGGCTGCGCAGGGTCGAGCCGGTCAGCACGATCCGCTTCAGCATGACCCGCATCAGATCGACCTCGGCCCGGGCTCCGGTCAGGGTGGCGATCACCACCCAGCGCCCGCCGGGCTTCAGGGCGTTGAGGTTCAGCTCGGCATAGGCCGCGCCCACCATATCCAGCACCACGTCAGCGCCGCCCGCGTCCTGAATAGCGGCCGCCAGATCCTGCGCCGTCGCATCCAGACTGACATCGGCGCCCAGGGCGCGGGCGGCCTCGGCCTTGGCGGCCCCGCGTGAAGTGGCGATAACGCGGGCGCCCGCCGCCTTGGCCATCTGGATGGCCATGACGCCGATGCCGCTGGTCGCGCCGTGGATCAGCAGGGTCTCGCCCGCCTTCAGGTCGCCGCCTTCGAAGACGTTGGCGAAGACGGTGAAGGCGGTCTCGGGCAGGGCGGCGGCCTGCACGAAGTCGAGGCCGTCGGGGACGGGCAGGGCGTGGCGGGCGTCGACCACGGCGTATTCGGCGTATCCGCCCCCGCCCAGCAGGGCGCAGACCCGATCGCCGATCGTCCAGCGCGTCACGCCGTCGCCGACGGCCTCGACCTCGCCAGCAACCTCCAGCCCCAGAATGTCCGAAGCGCCCGGCGGAGGCGGATAGCGGCCCTCGCGCTGGACGATGTCCGGGCGGTTGACCCCTGCCGCGCGCACGCGGACGCGAATCTCGCCAGGCGCTGGCACGGGCAGGGGGCGCGTCGTCAGGCGCAGGGCGCCGGCGGGGCCGTGTCCGTTCTCGATCTCTATGGCCTGCATGGCGAAGACTCCCTTGCTTGCATTCCTGTTCAATGCGGCGTTCACATAGGGGCTGGCGCCCGCAATGGCCAAGGAGGCGAGGTTGAGTTTCGAAGATCTGGAGCCCCGTCGGCAGCGCGGCGAAGCCATCGCCGCCCTGAGCCGCGAAGACCTGGACCTCTACGCCGTGGACGAACTGCAGGAGCGGATATCCGCCCTTGAGGCCGAGATCGCGCGCTCCCGGGCCGCCATCGACGGCAAGTCTTCGCAGCGCAGCGCCGCCGATGCGCTGTTCAACTTCCGCTAAGCGACGACGGTTGGGGATGGTTTCGACCGCGCTCTCCCGAAGAGGCGACTTCCGTGGCATGACGATTGCAGCCAGCGGATGCATGAAATTCTTGGATGGACGCCTGTGACCGCCATTGAAGCCAATCTGAGCCGGGCAGGCCTGTCGGGCGCCGAGGTGCTGGATTTCGCGCGCTCGGAGTTGTTTGAGCGCACCTTCCGCGAGGGCATGGAACTGGTCGAGGAGACCGCCGCCTATCTCGATGGGGACGGACGTCAGGATTCACGCCTGCTGTCGCGGGCGGCGGCCCTGTCCTATGCGGGGGAGAGCATGAAGCTGACCACGCGGCTGATGCAGATCGCCTCGTGGCTGCTGGTCCAGCGCGCCGTGCGTGAGCAAGACATGAGCGCCGAGGCGGCGGGCGATCCCCGCTATCGTCTGGCCGACCGCCGCATGGAGACGGAACCGCGTCGCGGCGACCTGCCCATCGCCCTGATCGAATACGCCGTGCGGGCCGAAAAGCTGTACGACCGCGTCCTGCATCTGGATCGCCAGATGTATGTCGAGCCCGCTACGGCGCCGGCCAATCCGGTGCAGAGCCAGATGGACATGCTGCGCGCCGCCTTCGGATAAGCTTCTCCTCCCCATTTCATGGGGAGGTCGGCGGCGCAGCCGACGAGACGGAGGGCCTGCTCGGCGCCGCCGTAAGCCCCTCCACCACGTCGTGGTCCCCCTCCCCACAAAGTGGGGAGGAAAGAGGGGCGCAGCTTTTTACGGCGTCACTTCGTCCGGGTCGATCGGGGCGTCGGCCACCACCTGCGGCAGGTTGACGGCGATGCCGAGCGCATCAGCCAGTTTGGCGTCGCGCTTATAGACGTCCTCGCGGAAGGCGACGCGGCCCTGACCGTCGACGAAGGCGGTCCAGTAGAGCAGGCGTACGCCGATGTTGCGGCCGGTGGTCACTCGCTTGGTCTCGCCGCTGGCTTGGGCCTCGTCGAAGGTGGCCAGGCGCGCCGGATCGGGCGACAGCAGCAGGCGGGCGAAGCCGATGGCGTCCTGCACCCGCACGCAGCCGTGGCTGCGCTGGCGCACCGACAGGTTGAAGGCCCCGCGCGCGGGCGTGTCGTGCAGGAAGATGGCGTAGCTGTCCTGCAGCTCGAACTTCACATTGCCCAGCGACGACTTCGGCCCGGCGCGCTGCACTACCCAGCCGTCGGCGTTGACGTACATGTCGTTGGCGGCGAGGTAGGCGGGGCCCTTCGGCAGGATCTCGCGACGCGCAATGCCCATCGGCACCGTCCACGGCGGATTGGCCACGACCGAGGCGAAGGGCTTCTCCAGGCTGGGGGTCTGGTTGGCGACGGTGCCGACGACGACGCGGTTGGAGTGAACCGGCTTGCCGTCCTTCCAGTAGACCATGATGGCGGCGGCGGTGTTGACCTCGATCCGCTCGGGATTCAGGTCGCGCTTCAGCCAGCGGCGGCGCTCCAGGTTCAGGGCGATCTGGCGGGCGCGATCCTCGGCCGTCGCGGTCAACGAGCGCTGGGTGGCGGCGCCGATGCGGCCGTCGGCGCCCAGACCGTGGCGGGTCTGGAAGCTGCGCACCGCCTGCTGCAACTCAGGGCCGTAGGCCAGATTGCCCTTCAGGCGCTCGGCGTTGGCGGCGCTCAGGTCGCCTTCGGCCGCCAGTCGGGCGACCAGGGCGGGGATGCGCGGATCGCTGGCTCCCGGCTCGATCGTGCCGCTGTTCAACCGGAAGGCGGGCCAGCCGCCCTGGCGGGCGATGCGGCGATAGCGGGCGTAACCGGCCGACAGATTGGTGTAGCCCAGATCCGTCGGGGGCAGGGCGTCGAACCACTGGCTCAACTTGTTGGCGGCGACGGCGTCGACGAGGCCGCGCGGCAGGTCGACGCTGTTCTTCTGCATCTCCCACAGCTCTTCGACCGTCTCGGGCCGGACGCGGCCCTCGGCCAGGACCCTGGCGTAGGCCAGGGCGGCGGCGGTGGTGCGGATTTCGGCCGTTTCGCGGTCGGCGGCCAGGCCGACGAAGTCGAAGAAGTCTCCGGCGGGCAGGCCGTGACGCTCGGCCCCGGCGGCGACTTCCTGAAGCACGCGCAGGCGGTCGGCGGTCCAGATGGGCTTGCCTTGGGTCAACTGGTAGACGGCGCGGACATCGGCTTGCTGGGCGGCGGGCAGGCGCCCGGCCTGGGCGTCAAAGCCGGCGATGAAGACTTGCGGGTCCGTGGCGCGCGCTTGGGCCAGCGCGCCGTTCGCGGCCGCCAGCGTCAGGCTCGTCGTGGCGACGCCAAGGCCCAGTTCCCGTCGATTCATCGTCTGCAACTCTTGTGGTCCGATCTCGGCCCGGACCCAACGTCCACGCCCCGAGGGATCGAACGCGCCCATGTTAACGGCGTTCCAGGCAACAAAAAAGCGCCGGCCCGAGGACCGACGCTTTTGTGGCGAACTTGTCGCAGCAAGCGTGGCTTACTTCTTGATGAAGCCGCCGAACTTGTTGTTGAAGCGCGAGACGCGGCCGCCGCGGTCCATCAGGTGCTGGTTGCCGCCGGTCCAGGCCGGGTGAGACGTCGGGTCGATGTCCAGGTTCAGCGTGGCGCCTTCTTTCCCGTAGGTCGAACGGGTCTGGTAGGTGGTGCCGTCGGTCATCACAACAGTGATGAAGTGGTAGTCGGGGTGCGTGTCCGCTTTCATCGATCTTGTCCGTCTCTGCGCGACGACGATGCCGACCGTCACTGCGCGTAATTAGAGAATCCCGCCACGAGGCGCGACGGGAGCGAGGGGCGGCGTTTACACCGGGGGGCGTTCCGGGGCAAGAGCGCGACCATGACCCACGCTGAACCTCAACGTCACGCCCAACCGACAGGCCGTCCCGGCGCCGGGGCCGTTCTGGCCGAACAGATGGATGAAGCGGGCGGCAAGCGCGCCAAGAGCCGCAACATCCGCCCGCTGGGCCGGTTGCTGCCGTTCCTGGCCCGGCACAAGATCGACGCGGCCATCGCCTGCGTCTGGTTGATCGGTTCGACGGCGGCCTCGCTGGCCCTGACGGCGACGGCGCGCGGCGCCATCGATCAGGGGTTCGAGAACGGCGGCGCCGACATCGACAGATGGTTCCTGATCCTGGGCCTGAACGCGGTGGTGCTGGGGCTGGCGACGGCGCTGCGGTATTTCTACGTCACCAAGACGGGCGAGCGGATCATCGCCGACCTGCGCACCGCCCTGTTCCAGCGCATCCTGACGCTGGACCCCGTCTTCTTCGCCCATATGCGGACGGGGGAGGTGCTGTCGCGTCTGACCACGGACATTCAGTTGGTCGACACCCTGCTGACCACCTCGATCAGCTATGCATTGAGGAACTTCCTGACCCTGATCGGCGGGGTGATCCTGCTGTTCTTCGTCAGCCCCAAGCTGACGGGCTTCGTCCTGTTGATCGTGCCGGTGCTGATAGTGCCGCTGTTCCTGTTCGGCCGCGTGGTGCGCCGCCTGACGGTGCAGTCGCAGGACACCTTCGCCGGAGCCGTGGGCTTTGCGGGCGAAAGCGTCGACGCCATCGAGACGGTTCAGGCTTTCGGCCGCGAAAAGAGCGCCATCGGCCGTTTCGGCGCGGCGGTGGAAGAGGCGTTCGGCGTCTCCCTGAAGCGGATGCGCGCCCGCGGCGTGATGACCGCCATGATCATCATGGTGATGTTCGGCGGCGTGACGCTGGTGCTGTGGCTGGGCGCGCAGGACGTGATCGCCGGGACCATGACGCCGGGCGCCTTGCTGCAGTTCGTGCTGCTGTCGGTGTTCGCGGCGGGCGCGGTCGGCGCGCTGGGCGAAAGCTGGGGCGACGTGCAGAAGGCCGCCGGGGCCATGGAGCGGATCGACGAACTGATGCGGGCGACCCCCGCCATCGCCCCGCCCGCCAGCCCGGTCGCCCTGCCTCAACCGCCGCGCGGCGAGGTGTCGATGTCGGCGGTGGACTTCGCCTATCCGGGCCGCCCCGACCTGCCGGCGCTGAAAGGCTTCAGCCTGACCGTGCGGCCGGGCGAGACGGTGGCCCTGGTCGGGCCGTCGGGGGCGGGCAAGTCGACGGTCTTCCGCCTGCTGCTGCGCTTCTATGATCCGCAGTCCGGTCTGGTGTCGGTGGACGGCATGGACGTGCGGGCGGCCGATCCGGTCGACGTGCGCAACCGCTTCGCCTGGGTGTCGCAGGAGGCGCCGCTGTTCTCGGGCTCGGCCTTGGAGAACATCCGCTTCGGCCGCGAGGCCGCCACCTTGGACGAAGCCCGCGCCGTCGCCGCCGAGGCGCAGGCCCTGGGCTTCATCGACGCCCTGCCGGAAGGTTTCGACACCCCTCTGGGCGAGCGCGGCAAGAGCCTGTCGGGCGGCCAGCGCCAGCGTCTGGCCATCGCTCGCGCCTTGGTTCGCGAAGCGCCGATCCTGCTGCTGGACGAGGCGACCAGCGCGCTCGACGCCGAGAATGAGCGCCTGGTGCAGGCCGCGCTCGATCAGGCGATGGAGGCGCGCACCACCCTGGTCATCGCCCACCGTCTGGCGACCGTGCTGCGCGCCGACCGCATCGTGGTGATGGACGGCGGCCAGGTGGTCGAAGAGGGCACGCACGCCGAGCTGTCGGCCAAGGGCGGGCTGTATGCGCGTCTGGCCAAGCTGCAGTTTCAGGGGACGTAAAAGCTAGCCTTTCCTCCCCATGAATGGAGAGGAAAGGCGTCAGCGGGCCTTCACCGCCGCCGCGGGAAAGTCGCTGAACACGGCGTCGACGCCGAGCGCGTAGATCGCCTTCAGCCAGCCCTCGAAATCGCCATGAGCGGCGGACGCATCGCCCACGCGATATTGCGCGGGCAGGAACACGTTCTCCGCCCGCAAGGTCCAGACCACGACCTTCAAACCTGCCGCATGGGCGTTATCTGTCAGGGCGGACGCCTCCAGCGCGCGGCCCGCATCGTCGCGGGGAACGACCATCAAATCCTGCACCCCGATATAGCCAGCATAGCGGGTGATTGCGGCCAGCCCGTGCGGCGTCGCCATTTCGGCATAGGTGGCGCCGGGCCGGTCGGCAGGGCCGCCGTGCGCCTGCATCAACTGCAGCAGCGGCGCGTCGATGCGCGCGGCCAGCCGCTCCAGAGTCCCGACCTCGAAGCACTGGATCAGGATGGGAGAATGGGCGCCGGTCAGGCCGTGGCGCTCCAGCGCCGCGATGAAGACGTCCTCCATCGGCAGGCCTAGAGCGGCGAAATGGCTTGGGTGCTTCAGTTCGGGAGCGACACCGATGACGCGGCCGGTGTGTGCGCTGGCGTCGCGGGCGATCACGATCACTTCGTCGAAGGTCAGGATCGGCTCCTGGCCGTCAAAGGCGGCCGAGGCGGGCCGCAGGGCGGGCAGGCGCTCGCGGGCGCGCAGGGTCTTCAACTCGGCCAAGGTGAAGTCTTCGGTGAACCAGCCGGTGATGGGAGCGCCGTCCACATCGCGGGTGGTGTGGCGCGCGGCGAACTCGGGGCGGTCGGCGACGTCGGTGGTCTCGCCGATCTCGTTCTCATGGCGGACGACCAGATGACCGTCCCGGGTCATGACCAGGTCCGGTTCGATGAAGTCCGCGCCCTGGTCGATCGCCAGCTCATAGGCCGCGCGGGTGTGTTCGGGTCGCTCGCCCGAGGCGCCCCGGTGGGCGATGACGACGGGGCTGGGAGACAGCGTGGACATGGCCGGTTGGCTCGACGACAGAAGGACGGCGGTCAGCATGGCGGCGATCATGCACGAAGGGTAGGGGGGCTTGGCGACGAAGGCGTGAAAGATCAGTGCGTCTTATACTTCCGCTCATCCCCGCGGAGGCGGGGACCCAGTAAGAGCAACACCGCTTCGGGCGAGTTGGCTTGTCACGATTTGCGCGAGGCGCTGGCAGCCAAAGCACTAGGTCCCCGCCTCCGCGGGGATGAGCGGAATCTGACATGGAAAAGGCGGCGCCTCTTGCGAAGCGCCGCCCCGGCTGGTCCAGCCGACCTCCCATGAAGGGGAGGCGGAATGCTGTCTTACGCCTCGCGCAGGATCTTGCGCAGCTTGGCCTGGATCTCGGGGTTGCCCGCCACGATCTGCTTGCCGCTCATGGGATCGCCGTCCTGGTCGATGGTGGTGACGACGCCGCCGGCCTCGGTGACCAGCAGGATGCCCGCTGCCACGTCCCACGGCTGCAGGTTGCGCTCGAAATAGGCGTCGTAGCGGCCTGCGGCGACCCAGGCGAAGTCCAGCGAGGCGGCGCCCAGACGGCGGATGCCCGCGACGCGCTGGCCGACGGCGTGGATGTCCTTGATGGCCTGACCGTGGCCCGTCTTGCCGATGAAGGGCAGGCCCGTGGCGATCAGACTCTCGGCCAGATCGGCGCGTCCGGCGATGCGGATGCGCGTGTCGTTCAGGTAGCAGCCCTTGCCCTTCTCGGCCCAGAACATCTCGTTCAGCACCGGGTTGTAGGTGACGCAGGCCACGATCTCGGCCGTGCCGTCAGGATGCTTGCGCTCCAGGCCCACCGTGATGGCGAAGTGGGGCATGGCGTGCATGAAGTTGGTGGTGCCGTCGATCGGGTCGACAATCCAGGTGTGGGTCTTGTCGGTGCCCTCGATCATGCCGCGCTCTTCGCCCAGGAAGCCGTAGCCGGGGCGGGCCTTCAGCAGCAGTTCGAACAGGGTCTGTTCGGCCTTGACGTCGGCGGCGGTGACGAAGTCGCCCGGGCCCTTGCGGGACACCTGGAGCTGGGACACCTCGCCGAAATCCCGGAGCATCGGGCGGGCGGTCTTGCGGACGGCGTCCATCATGACCTGGAGCAGGGCGGAAGCGAGGGCCATAGGCGGTTCTCCTGATCCGTCGATCCTTAAAAGGCCTGCGGCCCGGATGGACGGAGAAGCAAAAGGGGCGCGGACCATCCGCGCCCCTGTAGTCTTAACTTGCCCGACCTTGGCCGGGAAAGGCGGTGTTTTTTAGTCCGCGCGGCGGACGTATTCGCCGGTCGAGGTGTCGACGACGATCTTCTCGCCCGTCGACATGAAGGGCGGGATCATGACGCGGATGCCGTTCGAAGCCTTGGCGGGCTTGTAGGACGATGAGGCGGTCTGGCCCTTCACGGTCGGCTCGGTCTCGACGACTTCCAGAACGACCTGTTCCGGCAGTTCCAGGCCGATCGGACGGTCTTCGTGCGACTCGATGATGACCTTCATGCCTTCCTGAAGGTAAGGGATGCGGTCTTCGCCGACCCAGCCCTTTTGCAGTTCGATCTGCTCATAGGACTCGTCGTCCATGAAGACGAGGGTTTCGCCGTTGTCGAACAGATAGGAGTAGTCGCGCTGTTCCAGCGTGACGCGATCGACCTTGTCTTCCGAGCGGAAGCGTTCGTTCAGCTTGTTGCCGGTTTCGAGGTTCTTGGCCTCGACGTTGGCGAAGGCGCCGCCCTTGCCGGGCTTGACGTGGCTGGCCTTGGTGACGACCCACAGGCCGCCATTGTGTTGCAGGACCATGCCGGGCTTGATGGTGTTGGCGTTGATTTTCATGAGAACCGTAGGGCTCGTTGCTGGGGGGCGGCAGGCGCCGACCGCCAGAGCGTGGCGCGCCAAATCGCCGCGAGCCCTAGAGGATAAGGCGAAAAAGGGCAATGGCGACGGCGTCGCTGCGCGTTGTTTCAGGCCGGGCTGTCCAGACTGCGTTCCGCCTGATTGGCCAGGCGCACGCCGATGCCGGTCGGAGCCGCCAGCTTGGCAGCGCCGGGGTCCAGCTTGCGCGCCTCATGGGCGAAGGCGGCCGCCAGCCCGGCGGAGGACATGGCGGCCAGAATCTGGGTCCAGCGCCCAGTCGGGCGGGCGGCCAGCCAGACGGCGTTGACCGCCTGGGCGACGGCCCAAAGACCCATGGCGGCGTTGCGGCCGGGCCGGGCGGGGGCGTTCCACACGCGCAGAGCCGACAGGGTGGTGGCCGAAAAGACGGCGGGCAGGATCAGGCTGAACGGTCCGCGCGGGCGCTCGGTGATCGGGCCTTCGCGCTTTCGGGCGCCGGTCAGGCTGCGGGTCTGTGGGGGAACGGCGCGCGTGGCTGCTACGGTGGCCGCCAGGGCGAAGCCGACGGTCAGCGCCGCGCCCAGGGCGACGTGGCGCCAGTCGCGGCCTTCGGCGTTCAGGAAATCCGCCGCATGGTCGCGGGCGGCGTCTAGGGCGTCGTCGATGCTGCTCATGCAGCCAAGAACAACCGGGCGCGGCGGACGTTCCCGCCCACCGATGCCGCGCCCGGCCTGTGGATCAGTTGCCCGTGGCGGCGCCGTCGGTGACGATTTCCTTCATGGCCGACTGCAGATAGTTCTGTGCGCCCATCAGCTTGATCAGGCTGTGCTGGTTCTCGAGGAAGTCGACGTGCTCCTCGGTGTCGGCCAGAATCTTCATCAACAGGTCGCGGCTGACGTAGTCGCGGGCCTGCTCGCACTGGGTGACGGCGTCGCGCGTCGTGGCGCGGCTGTCGATCTCCAACTGCAGGTCGGCGCCCAGGCACTCGATCGGATCTTCGCCGACCTTCAGCTTGTGCAGGTCCTGCAGGTTGGGCAGGCCGTCCAGGAAGAGGATGCGTTTGATCAGCATGTCGGCGTGCTTCATCTCGCCGATCGATTCTTCGTAGATGACGTTGCCGAGGTGAGCCAGGCCCCAGCTCTCGAACATGCGGGCGTGCAGGAAGTACTGGTTCACCGCCGTCAGTTCGTTGGTCAGCACCGCATTGAGGGTGCGGATGATCGCGGGATCGCCCTTCATGTCGTCGTCCTTTGCAGCAGCGGCGAGCCGATCTTGACGCAAGACCGAGCCTCATGACCGCTCGTGACGACATACATACCACGGCTTTGCCGCCGGAGTTTATTTGCGAGTTTTTATCACTGCATTGATAATGCGAGTGAAATCCGATTTCAAAACGGGCCTATTCCGCTGCGATGGCGAAGGCGGTCTGCTGTTCCTGGATCATCTGGCGCATTTCGCAGACGCATTTGGCGCACTGGGGCGCGCACTGATGGCTGGCGAAGATGTCCTTGGGACGGTTCGCGCCCGCCTCGATGGCGAGGGCGACGTCACGCTGGCGAAGGCCGTTACAGTTGCAGACGTACAAGGCGAGGCACCCGGAACACTGAGAATGGCTCGCTATAGCATCTATTAAGGCGGGTGCAAATCATTCTCATACGCTCTGCGACATTGACGGGCTCGGCGACGAAGGGCAGGGCGATGTCATGGCTCGTCAACCGCAAATTCCCGCCCGTCCACCCTGCCGTCTGTATCTGATCACGCCGTCGGTCCTGCCGGATATTGAGGCCTTCGCCGGTCAGTTGGAGGCCGCGCTGGCCGCCGGCGACTGCGCCGCCTTGCAGATCCGGCTGAAAGAGGCCTCGGACGACGCCATTCGCGCGGCGGTCGCGCGGCTGAAGCCCGTCTGTCAGGCGCATGGCGTCGCGCTGATCCTGAACGACCGGCCCGATCTGGCTCGGGCCACAGGCTGCGACGGCGTGCACGTGGGACAGGATGACGCCTCCCTGGCCGATGCGCGTCGCATCATGGGCGAGGACGCCATGATCGGCGTCACCTGCCACGACAGCCGCCACCTGGCGATGGAAGCGGCTGAGGGCGGCGCCGATTATGTCGCCTTCGGCGCCTTCTTCCCGACGTCGACCAAGGAGGTGGTCCATCACGCCGAACCAGACATCCTGACCATCTGGCAGGAAACGATGGAGACGCCCTGCGTCGCCATCGGCGGGGTGACGGTCGAGAACGCAGGCGGCCTGGCGGCGGCGGGCGCCGACTTCGTCGCGGTCAGCGCGGGGGTCTGGCTCTATCCGGATGGTCCTGCAGCGGCCGTGCGCGCCTTCACTGAAGTGCTGGGCGCCGCATCCTGAAGTCCAGCATCGATTTCAGAGGATGTTTAGGAACATGGATCAGGATCAGGCCCTGAGACTCTAGTTCTGGGCCGGATTGATGAGCATGAGCCGCGCGCTCCACAGGGGTGAGGTCGCACTGGAAGCGACAGCGAAGGGAGCGACCGGGGTTGAAACCCAGGTTCAGCCCAACGCCGATTTCTTCCGTCAGCCGCTGGCGCCGATACTGACAGCTCTGGGCGTCGCGGTCCTGGTGGTGCTGGCGATCAGCTTCGCGCGCGCCAACGGACTGATCGCCGCCCTGTGGGGCGCAGGCGGTCTGGCGATGGCCGCCTGGCTGCGCAGCGGTCGTGGCCTGCAGTATGATCTGGGCTTCGGCGTCCTGGTCGCTGCGGGGGTTTTCGCCGGCGAGATTCTGGCCGGAAACAAGCTCTGGCTGTCCGCTCTCTTCACGCTGAGCAATGTGCTGGAGATCGTGTTGGCCGTCGTCCTGACGCGTCGGCTGGTGACGGGTCTGCATGTCGACAGCGTTCAGGGACTGACGCGGTTCTTGACCATCTGCGCCATTGCTCCCTTGCCGTCTGCGCTGCTTGCTTGTGCAGCGTTGGCGAACCTGGCCGACCAAGACTTCCTCGACGCCTTCCGCAGTTGGTGGAGCGGCCACGCGCTGGGCTTCGCCGTGATCGGCGTAGTCGGACTGAGCCTGCGCAAGGCGCACCTGCAACTGTTGAGACAACCGGCGCGACTGGCCGAAGGCATCGGCCTGGGCCTTCTGCTCGGCAGCGCCTGCTATGCGATTTTCTCCCATCTGAGCCTGCCGTTCGGCTTCCTGCTGTTGCCGTTGATCCTGATTGCGGCGGTAAGATTCCGGGTGATCGGGGCCGCCTGGGCTCTGTTGGTGGTGTCGGTGGTCGCGATCGGCGGCACGATGGCCGGGCACGGTCCCTATCACCAGTTCGGCGCCGAGGACCGCGCCCTGCTGGCGCAGCTTCTGGTGCTGCTGGGCTATATGCCGATCCTGGTCGTCGCCGCCTTGCTGGAGGAGCGCGACCAGCTGATGCAGCGCGCCAAGGAAGGCCGGTTGCGCGCCGAACGGGCCTCGGCCGCCAAGTCCCGGCTGCTGGCCAATGTGGCTCATGAGATCAAGAGCCCCATCGGCGGCGTCATCGGCATCGGCGAACTGTGGGCGGGCGGTCATGTGGGCCAGGTGACGGACAGCCAGGTCGAGATGGCGCAGATGCTGGTCAAGACGGCGCGTCAGATCGAGGCGCTGACGCATGATCTGCTGGACGTGGCGCGCGCCGAAGCCGGGGCGGTCAAGGTCGACCTGCGGCCGACGGAGGTCGGCGGCGTGCTGGAAGACGTGCGCCGGTCGATGGCGCTGCTGCCCGAAGCGGAAGGTCTGCGGATCGAGGTGGCGGCGGACGGCGACGCCCTGGTGGCGATGGCTGATTCCCAGCGACTGACGCAGGTGGTCGGCAACCTGGCCAATAACGCCATGAAATACGGCGCGTCGGGTGGAGTGGTCATCCTGCGCGCGGCATGGAGCGGCGACCGCATCCGCATCGAGGTGATCGACCGGGGTCCGGGGCTGTCGGAAGACAAACAGGCTCAGCTTTTCGAGCCTTTCAACCGCCTGGGCCTGGACCGTTCCAGCATCGAGGGGCACGGCGTCGGCCTGACGCTGGCCAAGCGGCTGGTCGAACTGCAGGGCGGCGACATCGGCGTGCATTCCGTGGTGGGGGAAGGGGCTACCTTCTGGGTGGAGATGCCGGGCGTCTGAAACAGGTCCGCTGATATGGCCGCTTGACCCGGTGCGGCCCGCGCCGCCAATGTCGGGTCATGAAAGCTGCTATCGTCGCCCTGTCGCTTATCGCCCCGCTGGCGGTCGTTGCGACCCCCGCCGCCGCCCAGCAGGACGCAGCCGAGCGCGCTCGCATCGAAGAATTGACCCGCCGCCTGAACGGCGCCCCGCCGGCGTCCCAGCCGCAAGCGTCCCAGTCGGCGGCGCCATCCCGGCCCGCAGCGGCGCCGGCGGCTCAGACGACGCCTCCGCCCGTCGCGCGTCAGGATTCGGCCGAACGCGCGCGCATTGATGAACTGACCCGCCGACTGAACGGCGCGCCGCCCGCGTCAACGGCAACGCCAACGCCAGTTCCCGCGCCCGCGACGGGCCCCGCCGCCGCGTCTCGGCCGACGCCTCGCCCCGTTGAACCGGCCCAGGCTCAGGCGACGCCCGCCCCCGTCGCAGCTCGACCGCAGCCGATGCGCCCGGCCGAAGAGGCGCCGGTCCGGCGTCCGGCGACGGGGCAGGGCGCACCCGCTCCGGCGGCGGCTCCTGCAACGCCGGTTCGCCCGGCGACGCCTGCGTCCGGCCCGCAAGGCCTGAGCGCCGCCAAGCGCGCGGCCCTGCCGTTCCGTATCGACCTGCCGTCAGGCTTCGAACTGGTCGAGGGGCGCGCGGCGGCGGGCGCTCACGTCTATTCGGCGCGCAAGGCGGGCAAGACCTATCTGATGATCTACGCCGGACCTTCGTCGCAGTTTCCGATCTATGACGGGGAACAGGTGACGGTCGGCGGTCGCATCTCCGTGGTGACGAGCGAAGGTCCGCGTCGTGTCGCAATGGAGCATCTGTTCCAGCGTTCTGGCGACCCCGCCGAAATCCACGTCTGGCTGATGGCCCAGGACGGCGCCGACCGCGACGAGGCCGAGCGCATCGCCCAGACCGTGGATCCGAAATAAGGCCTAGTTTTCGGACCAGACGGCCAGTTCGTTGCCGGACGGGTCGCGGAAGTGGAAACGACGCCCGCCGGGGAAGGCGAAGATGGCGTGGGTGATCGCGCCGCCCGCCGCCTCGACCTTCGCCTGCATCGCCTCCAGATCGTGAGCGTAGAGAATGGGCAGGGGCTTGGGCGTCATGGCGTCGGGCGTAAAGCCGCCGTCCAACCCTTCGCTGAACGCCGCATAGGCGGGTCCGTAGTCCTGGAAGCTCCAGCCGAACGCCTGGGCGTAGAAGGCCTTGTGCGCCGCCAGATCCGTCGCTGGCAGTTCGAGATAATCCAGCTTGCCGTCTTCGCGCATGGCGACTCTCCGAGAGAAATGGAGACGGACGCTTGCACGAAGGCCGACTCTGCGCAAACCTGCAAATGGTTCGCAAATGCAGGAGTCGGCCCATGATCGTCCTGAGCGCCGGATGCGCCTCACTGGCCTCGCTGATGCAGCGGGAGGCGGATGGAAGACGCGGGCCGGAATCGAAACGGGCGCCGATCGAATCCGACCGACGCCCGCGTCTGATTGCAATGAACGGCGGCGATCAGCGCGCCGTACGGGTCTCGCCCGCACGCCACACGCGATAACGCACCTCGACATCCGACGGCGTGTAGACCACGACCGGCAGGCGCGAGTTATAGCGGATCAGCGGCTGTTCCTGCGTCGTCACGAAGGCCTGGCGTTCCGACCCCGCAGGGCAGCCCATCAGGGTGCTGGCCGCGTTCCCCAGCGCAGGCAGGACATAGTAGTCATAGCCCCAGCCCTCGGCCGTGCGGGTTTCAAGACGGCCGCCAAAGAACTGACGATTGCAGTCGACCGTCTGGGTCTTGCCCAGGATCAGTTCGACCTTCAGCGTGTCCTCGTCCGACTGGGCAGGCAGGTTGATGACATGGCGCGTCTGGCCCGCCGTCGCGGCCGGAAAGGCCTTGAGATCAGCGGAACCGGCCTGGCCGGCGACAGTGTTGTCCTGAGGCAGGGCGCCTTCAGCCTGTGCGGTAGCGCAGGCGGACAGGCTGAGGGCGGCGACGCCGGCGGCGAGCAGGGCAGGGAGTTTCAAGGGGGAGGTCTCCACAGTTAGCTTGACCGCCGAGAACGTCGCAGGATCAGGCCAGTTCCACCGCCATGGCCACGGCCTCGCCGCCGCCGATGCACAGGGAAGCCACGCCCTTCTTGCCGCCGCGCGCCTGAAGCGCCGCCAGCAGGGTGGACAGGATGCGCGCGCCCGAGGCGCCGATGGGGTGGCCCAGCGCCGTGGCGCCGCCGTTGACGTTCAGCTTGGCGCGGTCGATGCCCAGTTCCTGTTGGGCGATCATGGCGACGACGGCGAAGGCTTCGTTGACCTCCCACAGGTCCACGTCCTCGACCGACCAGCCCGCCTTCTTCAGGGCCTTCTGCATGGCCGGAACCGGGGCGGTGGTGAACAGACCCGGCTCATGGGCGTGGGCGGCGTGGCTGACCACGCGGGCGACAATGGGCAGGCCCAGCGCCTTGGCCGTGCTTTCGCGCGTCATGACCAGGGCGGCGGCGCCGTCGGAGATGGAGCTGGCGTTGGCGGCGGTGATCGCGCCGTCCTTGACGAAGGCGGGACGCAGCGTCGGGATCTTGGCCGGATCGGCCTTGCCGGGCTGTTCGTCCTCGCTGACCGTCACCGGGCCCTTGCGGGTGGCGACCTCGACCGGGACGATCTCGGCCTTGAAGGCGCCCGAGGCGATGGCCGCCTTGGCGCGGGTCAGGCTCTCGATGGCGTATTCGTCCATCTGTTCGCGGGTGAACTGATACTGGGCGGCTGCGTCTTCGGCGAAGACGCCCATGGCCTTGCCGGGGGAATAGGCGTCTTCAAGGCCATCCATCATCATGGAGTCGACGATGACGTCGTGGCCGATGCGGGCGCCGCCGCGGTGCTTGTTCATCAGATAGGGGGCGCCGGTCATCGACTCCATGCCGCCCGCGACGATGACATCGGCCGTGCCGGCCAGCAGGGCGTCGTGCGCCATCATGGCGGACTGCAGGCCAGAGCCGCACATCTTGTTCACCGTCGTCGCCTCGACGTGCTTGCCGAGGCCGGCGCCGATGGCGGCCTGACGCGCCGGGGCCTGGCCCAGACCGGCGGGCAGGACGCAGCCCATGAAGATCTGCTCGACCTTTTCAGGCGCGACGCCTGCGCGCTCGACGGCGGCCTTGACGGCGGCGGCGCCCAGGTCGGTGGCCTTGACCGGCGACAGCGCGCCCTGGAAGCCGCCCATCGGGGTGCGGGCGAAGGAGCAGATGACGACGGGATCAGCAGCGGCGGTCATGACAGGCGGTTCCGTAAGTGAATCGTTTCGTGGGGGATTAGGGGAGGCGAAGGCTCGCTGGCAAGCGGCGCCTCACAGCAGCTTGCGGCGCTGGCGGGCCAGGGCCAGCGGGCGGCCGTCCGCGCCCCAGGCGATCGCCTCGTCCACCGACCAGCCCAGGCCGTGGTCCAGCAGGCGGTATTCGAAGAAGGCCCAGCCGTCGGGCGCGCTGTCCGGCGTCGGGTCGGCCAGGAAATCGCAGCGCAGGTCTACCGTCGTCATCATCGGCGGCGCCTTGAAGGCCGTCCAGGCGGGCGGATACAGGGCGTCCAGCAGGTAGCACATCCGCAGTTCGTCCAGCGGCGCGCCGTCCTTGACCCGCATCCACACCCGTTCAACGACCGGCTTGCCCTCGTTGCCGCCCAGGATGTTGGGGCCGCCATCGAAACGATAGTCGACGTGCTGGGCGAAGCGCGGCGCCATCGGGCCGCTGATGCCCGGCGCGTCCTTCAGGCTGTCCAGCGAGGGCGGCGGCGCCAGCAGCGGCGTCAGCGGGGCGGGCGTCGCGCCGTCGGCGCCGTAGGTGGCGCTGGCGTGATGGGTCAGCTTCGAGCCTTGCCCGCCCTCGACCACGGCATAGGCGACGTTGCGGCCGCCGCGCAGCATCCGGGGCCGGAAGTGCAACGACTGGCCGTAGCGGGCGGCGGCCAGATACTGGACCGTCAGGCTGCGCAACGGCGCCTCGATCCCCAGACCTTGACGCATGGCCCCGGCGCACAGGGCCGCCAGCAGGCCGCCGAAGGGGAAGCCCGCTTCGGGCGGGGCGCTGATCGGGCCGTTGGAGAACTCGCCGGAAAGGTGGGCGGCCAGGACGCCGTCATCTTCGGGCGTCAGGCGAAAGGCGGCGTGGATCAGGTCGGGTTCAATCATGGCTCTCATCGAAAAGCGGAGGCGGAACCTGGGTTGGCGCCGCCTCCGAGTCGAGGGAAGGAAACGGCCGGGGACGGCCATGTCCGTTGCAAATAGAAACTGACTGACTCCGTCGCGATTGGCAACCCTTGTCAAAAGCCTGACGGAGCGTCACTTTCAAACGCATGGGACGCACCGCCGACTATTCGCGCCAGAGCTGCTCGGTCGCCGCCACCCTCGAGGTGATCGGCGACCCGTGGACCATGCTGGTCATCCGCGACGCCTTCAACGGCGTCCGCCGCTTCGAGCAGTGGCAGGAGCGGCTGGGCGTGGCGCGGAACGTCCTGGCCGCGCGGCTGAAGTCGCTGGTGCATCACGGCGTGCTGGAGCCGCGCCCCTATTCAGAGCGCCCGCCGCGCAACGAGTACGTCCTGACGGCCAAGGGCAAGGACCTGTACGGCGTTCTGGTAACCCTGAACGCCTGGGGCGCAAAGCATGTCTATGGCGAAGAGCCGTCAGGCATCATCCTGCGCCATAAGACCTGCGGTCACGATCTGCAGCCCCGCATCGCCTGCGGCTGCTGCAATGAAATCGTCCGCCCGCGCGAGGTCGAGGTCGTCTTCGCGGAAAATCGCCCCACGGTCGGCGAGGTCATGCCGACCAAGGACGAGGCGGCTTAAGGCCTCAGACAGCCACGGCCGTCGTTGACGCGATAAATCCGCCGCCCAGAACGCGCTCGTCGTCGGCCGGGTCGTACAGGACGCAGGCCTGGCCGGGCGCGACCCCTTCCTCGCCCTGATCGAACACGACCTGAACGGCGTCATCCACCCATGCCAGATGGGCGGCGGAAGGCTGGCGCGTCGAGCGGACGCGGGCCAGCACCGGGGCGCCGTCGCGAGCGGCTTCCTCGATGGTGGCCTGATCGCCCAGCCAGTTGGTTTCTTCCAGCGTGAGACGGGCGGTCAGCAGGGCCTCGCGCGGGCCGACGATGACGCGGCGGTTGTCGGGGTCCAGCTTGGTCACGAACAGGGGCTCGCCCACGGCGACGTTAAGGCCCCGGCGCTGGCCGATGGTGTAGTCGGTGATGCCCGAATGGCGGCCCAGCACCCGGCCGTCCATGTGGACGATATCGCCGGCCTCACGCCCCTGCGGCCGCAGCCGGTCGATCAGGGTGCGATAGTCGCCGGTCGGCACGAAGCAGATGTCCTGGCTATCCGGCTTGGACGCGATGCGCAGGCCCAGCGACGCGGCGACGCCTCGCACCTGGGGCTTTTCCAGATCAGCAAGCGGGAAGCGTAGATAGTCGAGCTGATCCTGCGTCGTTGCGAACAGGAAGTAGGATTGGTCGCGGGAGTGATCGACCGCCTTCCTCATCTGCGAGCGGTTGCCGTGGGTCGCGCGGCGGACGTAGTGGCCGGTGGCCATCGCCTCGGCGCCCAGATCGCGCGCCACGTCCAGCAGGTCGCGGAACTTCACCGTCTGATTGCAGCGGATGCAGGGGACCGGCGTCTGGCCCTTCAGGTAGGAGTCCGCGAACTGGTCGATCACCGCGTCCTTGAAGCGGTTTTCATAGTCTAGAACGTAGTGCGGAATGCCGATCAGGTCGGCGGCCAGACGGGCGTCGTGAATGTCCTGACCGGCGCAGCAGGCGCCCTTCTTCTTCAGCGCCTCGCCGTGGTCGTAAAGCTGCAGCGTGACGCCCACCACGTCATAGCCCGCCTTGTGCAGCAGGGCGGCCACGACGGTGGAATCCACTCCGCCGGACATGGCGGCGACCACGCGCGCGCCCTGCGGCAGGCCGACGGCCTGTCGCACGCTCTCGATCGCGGCGTCCATGTCGGCTTGCGACATGGGGGCGATGTCGGGAACGGGGCAGAGGATGTCGTCGGTCAGGGCGTCCATGGTCATCGCCGCCATTTAGGCCTTAAGGCGCGCGATTTCGAGGCCTGGCGTCGGAGAGATGGCGACTTGCTGTTCCATCCGCCTCGACCTTCACTAGAAAACGGAACCAGCGAGGCGTGGAATCCTGTGACCGGAAGATCTGAGTGTGACCAAAGGCGATGGCCCTTTCCGCCTGGCCACAGGGCGGCGGCGGGCCGTTCACGATCTCGCACTGCGTAGCGACTGCGTTCGTCTCTCCGAGGCATTCGAGCCAGACAACGGGTTCCTGCGGGATGCATTGAGCGGGAGGGCGAGCGGCGACGCATCCGGTGAGAAGCAGCGCGCCGGCCAGGATCGGACGTGAAACCTTCACCTCGCTGAACTCCAGACATGAAAAAGACCGCTCCATTCAGGAGCGGCCCATGATCATGCGTCAAGCCGTCGGGCTTAGTCGCGGTAGCTCTGGATGCGCGTGGTGCGCAGGCCCTGCATGCCCCATTTGTCGATGGCTTTCTGCCAGGCCATGAACTCCTCGGCCGTCAGACGGTATTTCGCCAGGGCGTCCTCAAGGCTGATCAGCCCGCCGCGCACCGCGGCCACGACCTCGGCCTTGCGGCGGATGACCCAGCGGTTCGTGTCCGAGGGCGGAAGGTCGCGCAGGGTCAGGGGCGTGCCCGTCGGCCCGACCACGTACTGTTCGCCGTTACTGTTAAGGCGTCGCTCTTGCAGCATGGGCTTAAGCCTCTCTCACCACCACCATAGACGCGCAGGCTAGGCCCCCGCCCGCTAAGGGGCGTTTAAGCGTCGTGGTGAAGGAATGGCTAAGACGCATCCGGCCGGCCCGGCGCCTTCTGCGCCGGCTAAAGGAAGGATTCATCGAGTCTAACGAGACCTTGCTCATGGATTCCTGTTGGCCGATCAGCGCTTGATGTTGATCAGCTCCGCCAGCATCTCGTCGGCGGTGGTGATGATCTTGGACGAGGCCGAATAGGCGCGCTGGGTGGTGATCAGGCCGGTGAACTCGGTCGACAGGTCGACGGTCGAGGCCTCCAACTGCTGGGCGCCCAGCAGGCCCGCGCCGCCGGTGCCGGGGGCCTTCAGGTTGAAGGTGCCGGAGTTCTGGCTGACCCGGAAGGCGTTGCCCGCGACTTCGGTCAGGCTGTCCGCGCTGGGGAAGGTGGCCAGGGCGACCTGGGCGATCTTGCGCATGACGCCGTTGTCGAAGATCGCGGTGACGAAGCCGTTGTCGTCGATCTTGACCTCGGTCAGATTCCCGAAGGCGGTGCCGTTCGTATAGGTGGCCTGGACGATGGAGGTGCTGTCGTACTGCGTCAGCCCGCCGGTGGAGGCGCCCAGGTCGATGGCGATGGTCTGGGTGGCGACACCCAGATCGGCGGCCCACAGCACGTCCGGCGTCGGTGCGCCCGGGATCGGCGTCGTCGGCGGGGTGGTCGGAGACGCGCCCAGGGTGATGGTGGCGTTGGTGGGGTCCGGGAACAGGGCCGTCGGACCCGTGAAGGTCGTATCCAGGCGCCCGTCCTGGGTGAACTTGACGATGCCGCTCTTGATGGGGGCGTTGACGGTCATGGGCGTGCCGTCGGCGTTCATGACCTTGCCGGCGGGAGCATAGACCTCGGCGTGCCACTCATTCGGATTGGCGCCCTTGATGAAGGCGACCGTCAGATTCTGCTGACCGCCCTTGGAGTCCGATACGGGAATGGAGATTTCGAAGTCCGGTTTGACCCCGACCGGCGGCGTGGCGTCAGCCTTGTAGGCGGCCATGGTTTCGCCCGCGGCGTATCGCGCCAGGGCGGCGGCGTCGGGCTCGACGCTGGACTTCAGGTTGGCGTTCAGGCCGACACGGGTGGTCGGTTCGGCCGCGCCGCCGACCGAGCCGACGTTGATGGTGCGCAGGCGGCTCATGTCCGAAGGGTCGGCGTTGACCGTGCCGTCGCTGGCGACCGGCCAGCCCTGAAGATACAGGCCCGAGGTGTTCTTCAGATAGCCCAGATCGTCGATCTTGAACGCCCCGGCGCGGGTGAACAGGCGCGCGTCCGACAGGGTCAGGTTCTCGGACTTTTCGGTGACGACGAAAAAGCCCTGGCCCGCGATGGCCAGGTCGGTGCCCGAGGTGGTGCGCTGAAGTTGGCCCGCCTGGCTGATGAAGTGGCGGGCGGTCGCCTGCACCCCGCCGGCCGAATAGCCGACGCCCTGGGTCTGGGCGTTGACGACGGTGGAGAACTCCGTCGCGGCACGCTTGTAGCCGACCGTGTTCACATTCGCGATGTTCTGCGAGATCGTCGAAAGGGCCGCGGCGTTCGCGGTCAGGCCGGACACGCCGGCCAGCATGGCGCCGTTGATGCTCATGGCTGGGGTTCCTTACGAGAGAAGATTGAAGGGGTTGAGTTTCGAGGCCAGGGCGCTGAGCGCGCCTGCGTCCTGGTCGGTATCGGGTTTGGCGGCGGCCTTCTGTTCTTCCAGCGCGATCAGGCTGGACACCGGCATGATCGACTTGCCGATGACGACGAAGGGGGTGTTGTCGTACATCTCGACCCCGGTGACGCGGCCGCGGATCAGTACCTGGCTGCCGACGTCCTTGCCCGCGCCGTCCTTGGCGACGACCTTCAGCGTATAGACGCCGCCGTCATCCACCTGGCCGCCGCCGGTGGTCTTTCCGTCCCACTTGAAGTCATGCAGGCCGTTGGTCTTGTCGGGCGCCGGGCCGCTCCAGACCACCTTGCCCGAGGCGTCCAGCACCTGAAGCGTGGCGTCGGTCGCATTCGCGGCCAGCTCATAGCTCCAGCTGGCCTCGCCGTCTTCGAAGCGGGTGGCGGACCAGACGGCGGTGGCGTCCTTGCCGATATAGGGCGCGGCGCCGGTCAGGCCGTCGCCCTGCTGGGCCTTCAGCAGGCTGGTCAGCAGGTCGTTGGTGAGCAACTGCTGCTCGACGCCCGCCATCTGGGTCAGCTGGGCGGTGAACTCGTTGGAGTCGACCGGCGACAGCGGGTCCTGGTTCCTCAGCTGGGTGGTCAGCAGCGACAGGAAGGTCTGGAAGTTGGAGGCCAGCATCTGGCCTCCGGCGTTCACCCGGCCTGCGGCGTTGTTGGTGGAGACGGCGTCAACCATCGTCAGACCTTCAGATCGACGCGGTCAGGCGTCAGGGAAAGGGATGTCCAGGCGCTGGGCGGCGGAACAACGGAATCGGCCTCTGCGGCCAGGAGGGCGGCGCCGGTGAAGGCGCGACGGTCGGGCTGGCGCTCGAAGGCGCCGCCGCCGAAGCCGGACGAGGGGTCGCGTTCGGCGAACTCCAGGTCGTCGCTCGACAGGTGCAGCCCCGCCTCCAGCAGCTGGCGGCGCAGTTCATCGGCGCGGGCGCGCAGGTCGGCCGCCGCCGCCGGGGTGTCGAAGGCGAGACGGGCCGTGACCTGACCATCGGACTCGATCTCGAGACTGACATCGACCCGGCCCAGGCCCTCAGGCGTCAGGGCCATGTCGAAGCGGGTCGAGCGGCCGTCCAGCTTCTTGATGATATGGGCGGCGATCTGGGCGGTGGTTTCCACGGTGGCGCGCGACAGATGGGACAGGCCCAGATCGCGCGGCGCGGCAGACTCCTGCGGCGCGGCCGTTTGGGCGGCGGCGGGCGGCTGGATGGGCGCGTCCGCGTCGGCGGCGGGCGGGGCGGGGACGGGTGCCGGCGGCGTGGGGAGCGTTGCGGCTGTTGTCGGGCGAGCGACGGCGTCAGCCGCCACGGTCGCCGGAGCATCGCTTGTCTTGAGACGGTCGGCCGCCGACGGCTCAGAGCCGCCTTCCGCTTGCGCCGCTGCCTGAACGACTTCGCGCGCAGAAGCCAGGCGCTCGCCCGCGCCGGAGCGGAAGCCGGTCACGCCCGGCATGGCGGGGGGCGGTCCTGACGGCGGGGGCGCGGGGGCGCGGTCGGGCGTCGAGTCGTCGGTCTGAGCCTCGCCCTCGGCGGTCGCGGCTGCGATCGGGGCGTCAGATCCTGCGGCGACGACGGCGGCCGCCTTGAGGGCTGGAAGCGGCGCGGCGGCGCTGGGAGCGAGCCCGCTCGCAGCGGGCGCTGCCGGGTTAGCGGGCGCGGCGAATGCGGACGGAACGGCTGGTGCGGCGGCCGCGACGGGTTCGGCGCCCTGCGTTCTGACCTCGGTGGATGAAGCCGCCGCCTTCTCAAAAGCGGGCTCTTCGGCCGCCGCGTCCCTGTTCAGCGAGGCGTCGTCGCCTTCAATCGTCAGCGTCGGTGCGCCGGCTGCAGGCTGTTGAGGCTCAGGCGCCGGAGCGAACCAGACCGGAATCATGGCGACGGCCGCGCCCATGTCCTCGGATTCAGTCTGCACGGCGGGTGTCCGGACCGGCGGCGGAGCCGGGGCCTCGGGCGTCTCTTCCTTGAGCATCAGGTCCGCGAACATGGCGCTGTCCGTCGCCGCCTCGATCGAGGCGTCCGGGCCCGCGCCGCCGGGGGCGGCGGGCGTCAGGACAGACAGGATGTTGATGGCGGACATGCGGGGGCAGGCGCTTTCGGTCGTCTGGGGCGGCGCCTGCTGCGCCTGGGTTATTCGGCAGAGGCTCCGCAAGCCCCGGGCCAAGTGTAGGATGGTAACTCAATGCTCTGAATTAAAAGGATAATCCCTATTGCAGAGGTGCTGATTGCGTTCGCTCGCGCCGGGCGCTTCTTGCCGCGCCTGTCGCTTTTTGCCGGGCGAAGAAGGTGTCGCGACATTTGGCCCGCGCCTTGCCTCCCTCACCTGGGAACGCACAGGGGCCGAATGCCGATGTCGAGGAAAATCAAAGAGATGGTCAGAAGACCTGCTCGTTTCGCCGGGCAAGATCTGCACGCCCGTCTGCAAGGCTTGCCGAGCGGGCGCGAGCGTCTGGGCGTGGGAGGCGTCTGATGTCCCTCAACTCGATCATGAACATCGCCACCTCGGGCATGAATGCGGCCCAGACGCAGCTGCGGGTGGTTTCGGACAACGTTTCCAACGTCAACACGCCCGGCTATGTGCGCAAGATCGCCGACCAGCAGTCCTGGGCCAGCCAGGGCGTGGGCGCCGGCGTCGAGATCGCCCGCATCCGCCTGGCCACCGACCGCTTCCTGCAGGCCGCCAGCCTGAACGCCAGCGCCGACGCCGGGCGCCAGACGGTGCGCTATGAACTGTATGACCGCATCCAGTCGATGTTCGGCGACCCCGGCGCCAACAGCGGTTTCTTCTCGCAGATCGACAGCGTCTTCGCCGCCTTCGCCGCCTCGGCCGAGAATTCGACCTCCGGCCCCGCGCGCCAGGACGCCATCTGGAAGACCCAAGGCCTGTTCGACGAAGCGGCACGCATCAACAGCCAGATCCAGTCGGTGCGCGAAGACGCCGACGCCCGCATCAAGAGCGCGGTCGAGACGGCCAACAGCCTGCTGGAGCAGATCGAAAAGCTGAACGTCGAGATCGCCAAGGCCACCGTGGTCAATGCGGACTCATCCGGCGCCCAGACGGCGCAGGCCGCCCTGATCGACCAGTTGTCCGGCCTGATGGACGTTCGCATCACCGGCCGCGCGGTCGGCGGGGTCGAAATCCGCACCGGCGCCGGCATCCTGCTGGCGGGGCAGGGCGCGGCCAAGCTTGATTATGTGCGCGCGGGCGCTGTCGCGGCCGAGACGGTGTTCAACGAGATCACGGTCATAGAGCCCCCGGCCGGAAAGGCCCGCTCCTTGGCCGAGGGGCTGGGTTCGGGCGAGATCAAGGGCCTGCTGGAACTACGCGACGGCGAGGCCCCCGCCACCGCCGAGCGTCTGGCTGAACTGATGTCGCGGCTGGCCGATGAACTGAACCGGGCGCACAACGCCTCCTCGGCCGCGCCGCCGCCGAACAGCCTGACCGGGCGCAATGTGGGCCAGTCGCTGGAGACCGCGCTGGCGGGCTTCACCGGACGCACCTCCATCGTCATCACCAATGATCAGGGCGTCGCCCTGCACAAGGTGGACCTGGATCTGGCGACGATGAACCCGGCGACCTTCCTGGCCGATCTGAACGCCCAGCTGGGCGCCAACGGCAGCGCCAGCTTCGTCGACGGGCGGCTGAAGATCGAGGGCGCGCCGGGCACGGGGGTCGTGGTGGTCGACGACCCCGCCGCGCCGACGAACAAGGGCGGGCGGGGCTTCTCGCACTTCTTTGGCCTGAACGACCTGATCTCCAGCGACCAGCCGGCGATGTACGAAACCGGCATGACGGGCGCGTCGCAGCATGGCTTTCCGGCGGGCGAGACCATCACCTTCCGCTTCAGCGATGCGGCGGGCGCCAAGCTGCGCGATGTCCAGGTGACGGTCCCGGCGGGCGGCGACATGACCAGCCTGCTGGCCGCGCTGAACGATCCGATGACGGGCGCCGGGCGGATGGGGACCTTCAGCCTCAATGCGGCGGGCGAGATGGCGTTTACGCCGCGCCCTGCCTCCGGCGCCCAGCTTTCGGTGCTTCAGGACCGCACGACCCAGGTTCCCTCAGGCGTGTCGATGAGCGCCCTGTTCGGCCTGGGCGGCGCGCGCGCCTCGCGCGCGGACGCCTTTTCTGTCCGCGCGGACATTGTGCGCGATCCGGCGCTGATGGCCTTCGCCAAGGCGGACGCGACGGGCGGTCTGGGCGCGGCAGTCGTCGGTCGGAATGACGCGCGGGGCGCCCGGCTTCTGGCCGCTGCGGGCGAGAATGCGACGAGTTTCTCTGCGGCGGGCGGATCGGCGGGCGGCTCCATGTCGCTGTCGCGCTATGCGTCCGAACTGTCGGGCGAAATCGGCAGCCGCGCCGCGATGGCCAAGAACAGCGCCCTCAGCGCCACGGCCCTGGCCAAGGAGGCGACGGCGCGGCGGACCTCGGTCGAAGGCGTCAATCTGGACGAGGAACTGGTGCTGATGACCACCTATCAGCAAGCCTTTAACGCTTCGGCGCGCATGGTTCAGGCCGCCAAGGACATGTACGATATCCTGCTGGGGATGGTGCGATGACCCGCGTCTCGACCTATGGAAACTATCAATCGGCCCTGCTGGACCTGATGTCGGCCCAGTCGCGCGCCGAGATGGCCCAGAAGAAGGTCAACACCCACAAGAACGCCACCGATCTGGTGGGCTTCGGGCGGGGATCGGAAACGGTCAGCGCGCTGAAGTCCAGCCAGACCCGCATCCAGACCTTCATCGACACCAACAAGGCCGTCGCGGCCCGGCTGGAGACGCAGGATCTGGCGATGGACCGCGTCGCCGACGCCGCGACCGCCGCGCGCCAGGTTCTCGCCGACGCCATCGCCGCCGGGCGCATGGACGCTCTGATGGGCTCGCTGGAAAGCCTGTTCATGGAGGCTCAGGACGGGCTGAACATGAAGCATCAGGGCAAGTATCTGTTCAGCGGCGGAGCCGTTGACCGCGCGCCGGTGGACCTGCCGGACATCCCCGGCCAGCCTGGCGCGACCATGATGGCCAAGCTGGCCGCCTTGCCTGATGAGAATGCGGCCTTCCGCAATGATCAACTGAAGCAATCGTCCTGGCTGGACGAGAACGTGTCGATGAACACAGGCTTCCTGGCCGACGCGATGGGGGCGGAGTTGTTCGCTATCTTCCGCGACATCCAGCTGGCCCACGAGGCGGCGCCGCTGGAAGGGCAGATGACCGACGCGCAGAAGGCCTTCCTGACCACTCAGATGGGGCGCTTCGAGGCGGCGGCCAAAGGCGTCGTTGAACTTCAGGCCGCCAACGGCGGAATGCAGAACCGGGTGGATCGCCTGCTGGAGTCGCAGGAGGCGCGCAAGATCTCGGTCGACACCATCCTGGCCGGCAAGACCGACGCCAACATGGCCGAGGCGGTCGTGGAGCTGGAGATGGCCCAGATCGCCCTGCAGGCTTCGGCCCAGGTGATCAGCCAACTGCGGCAGGTCTCGCTGCTGGATTATCTACGCTAGGCCTTTGCTTTTCGACGCCTCTGAACAAAATCCGCCCCACGACGTTCACAAAGCTGCGCCGTGACGGGAGGGCTTGGCTTGCGCTCAGCAAGGCCGGAAGAGATCAAGAGCTGTCATCAGTCGTTGACGTTCGGCGAAAAGCATAGCTTTAAGCCGCGTAGGCGCGCGGATGGGCCTGTGTCAGTGTCGAGCTCATGAATCGGGCGGATTTCCAGATTGACGATCATCAGGACGGACAGGCGCGGCTGCGGCTGGCCGGCGACTGGTCGACGGTGTCTGTCGGGCGTCTGGGCGACCGGCTGAAGTCCGAACTGGACGGGCGATCGGTTGCGGCGCTGGATCTGGACGATCTGGGCCGTTTCGATACGGCGGGCGCCCTGGCCGTGGCCCAGGCGATGAGCAGCCCCATTCCCGAGGCCGCCTGGTCGGCCCGACCCGAGGCGGGGCGGCTGTACCGTATGGTGGCCAAGCTGGACTGTATGACGACGGAGCCGCCGCGCCGATCCGCGCCGATGACGCGCGGCTTCGCGAAGGTCGGACGCGGGGTCTATGATTTCGGCGCCGAAGCCATGCTGTCGCTGGCCTTTCTGGGCCGCCTGATGGCCGCCGTCATCACGACGCTGAAGCACCCCGGCAGCATCCGCTGGGCCGCCTGGTTCAGTCAGGCGGAGCGCACGGGCCTGGACGCCATTCCCATCGTGGTGGTGACCAACTTCTTCATCGGCGCCGTGGTGGCCTTCATCGGCGTGGACCTGCTGACCCAGTTCGGCGCCGGGGTCTTCTCGGTGCAGTTGATCGGCGTCGCCGTCTTCCGCGAGTTCGCCGTGGTGATCACGGCGGTGCTGCTGGCGGGCCGCTCGGCCTCTTCCTTCGCCGCCGAAATCGGCTCGATGCGCATGACGCAGGAGGTGGACGCCATGCGGGTCATGGGGGTCGATCCCTTCCAGGCCCTGGTCATTCCGCGTCTGGCCGCCCTGCTGGTGATGCTGCCCCTGCTCACCTTCCTGGCGATGGTGGGCGGGCTGCTGGGCGGGGTGCTGGTGTCCTGGAGCCAGCTGAACCTCGGCCCGGCCTTCTTTTTCCAGCGGCTGGTCGAGGACGGCTATATGCCGACCCACATGATGGTGGGGCTGATCAAGGCGCCGGTCTTCGCCCTCGTCGTCGCGGCGATCGGTTGCCGACAGGGCATGTCGGTGGCGGGCGATGTAGAAAGCCTGGGGCGTCGGGTCACGGCGGCCGTGGTTCAGGCCATCTTCGCCATCATCCTGCTGGACGCCGTCTTCGCCCTGATCTTCATCGAGCTGAAAATATGACGGGCGAGACGCGCAAACCGGACGACCGCGAGGCCGTCATTCAGGTGCGGGGCCTGCTCAGCCAGTTCGGCGAGCGGGTCATCCACCAGGATCTGGACCTGGACGTGATGCGCGGCGAAGTGCTGGGCGTCGTCGGCGGGTCGGGCACCGGCAAGACGGTGCTGCTGAACTCCATCATCGGCCTGAAAGAGCCTGAGGGCGGGGAAGTGCGTCTGTTCGGCGAGGACCGCAGCGCCATGTCCAAGGAAGAGGCCGCCGCCGTCGAGCGCCGTACCGGCGTGCTGTTCCAGCAGGGGGCGCTGTTCTCCTCGCTGTCGGTGCTGGACAATGTTGCCTCGCCGCTGGTCGAACATACCCATCTGCCGAAGAACACGATCCGCGAACTGGCCGAGATGAAGGTCGCCATGGTGGGGCTCAAGCCCGAGGCCCTCTATCTGAAACCGGCCGAACTGTCCGGCGGGATGCGCAAGCGCGTCGGCCTGGCGCGCGCGCTGGCGCTGGACCCCGAACTGGTCTTTCTGGACGAGCCGACGGCGGGTCTGGACCCCATCGGGGCGGCGGCGTTCGACGACCTGATCCGTCAGCTGTCGGATGATCTGGGGCTGACCGTCTTCATGATCACCCACGATCTCGACAGCCTGTACGCCATCTGCGACCAGGTGGCGGTGCTGGCGGATAAACACGTGGTGGCCAAGGCCCCGGTCGCTGAGCTGGAACGCTCTGACCACCCTTGGATCAAGGAATATTTCCTGGGGCCGCGCGGACGCGCCGCCCACAAGAGCGCGGCCTGAGGAGGGCGCGAAACGATGGAAAGAGACGCTCATTACGCCGCCGTCGGCATCGCCACCGTCGCCCTTCTGGTGGCGCTGGCCGTGTTCACGATCTGGCTGGCGCGGCTGCAGTTCAACAAGGACTACGATGTCTATGACATCATCTTCTACGGTCCTGTGCGCGGCCTGTCGGAAGGCGGCGAGGTCCATTTCAACGGCATCCGCGTCGGTGAAGTGACGAATCTGAACCTGGACCCCAAGAAGGGCGATCAGGTCATCGCCCGGGTGCGTCTGAACGGCACGACCCCGGTGCGCGTCACCTCGCGCGCCCAGCTGGAGCCGCAGGGCATCACGGGCCTGAACTACATCCAGATCACGGCGGGCGAGGCGTCCAGCCCGCTTCTGAAGGACCAGTATCCCGACAATGTCGTCCCGGTGATCCAGAGCCAGCCCAGTCCGCTGGCTGAGCTGCTCAGCGGCTCGGGAACGGTGCTGGCGCAGACGGTCGACGTCCTGAACCGCATCAACCGGGTCCTGTCGGACGACAACATCCGCAGCTTCTCGTCCAGCGTGAAGAACGTCGAGGCCCTGACCGCCGAGCTTGAAGCGCGCAAGGGCATGTTCCAGCAGTTGGAAGAGACGATCGCCAAGGCCAACGCCGCAGTCGGCGAATACCAGGCCCTGGGCGCCAGCGCGCGTCAGATGGTCGATACGGACGGCAGGCAGGCCATCGCCAACATCAACAAGGCGACGCAGGAAGCCCAGGCCGCCATCGCCTCGATCAATCGTTCGGCGTCCGGTCTCGAAGGGCCTCTGGGCGATTTCGGCACGCAGACGGTGCCGCAGTTGAACGACACCATCCGTCAGCTGGATCAGGCGACGCGCTCTCTGCAGTCCCTGATCGACAATGTGCGCAACAGTCCGCGTGAGTTCATCTCCAAGGCGCCGTCCAAGGAAATCGAGGTGCAGCCATGATCCGCAACCGACTGATGAGCCTCGCCGCCTGCGCCGCGTTTGCGGCCGCCGTTTCGGGCTGTGCGGTGCTGGCGACGCCGGACCCGGTGCAGCTGTATCGTTTCGGCGGCGCCTCGGCCTATGCCGGAACCGGCGCGACCTCGGCCTGCCCGGACGTTCATGTCGCCATGCGTCGGATCGACTTCCCCGAGGCCGCGCGCGGCGACCGCCTGCTGGCCGTCACGGGGACCGAGGCGGCCTATATCAAGGGCGCGCGCTGGGTGTCTCCGGCCGAGACCCTGTTCGAGGAAGCCCTGCGCAACGCCTTCGCCGACGGCGGCACCTGCACGGTCCTGAGCAGCGCGCCTCTGTCGCGCAACGGTCTGTTGTTGAGCGTGGATGTGCGCCGCTTCGAGGCGGCCTACGCTGCGCCTGGCGCCGTGCCGGACGCCAACATCGTCGTGTTGCTGCGCCTGTTCCGCATGAGCGACCGCAGCCTTGTCGTCGAGGACCGCATCACGGTGCGCGAAAGCGCGGGCGAGAACCGCCAGTCGGCTATCGTCGCCGCCTTCGACCGCGCCACGGCCGAGGCCAGTCGCCAGATCGTTCTGTGGACCGACCAACAGGGCTTCCAGGCGACGCGGGACTGAATTCCTTGCCCTCGAGAGGGCGAATGAAAAACCCCGGCGACCGCGAGGCCGCCGGGGTTTCTGTTTTCACAGGGGAAGAGCGGCGCTTCAGCCCACGCCCGCCGCCACAGTGTAGTCGGCCTCGGTCTTGGCCGCGACTTCGTCCAGCGTGACGCCGTCGGCCAGTTCGATCAGTTCCAGCCCCGAACCGTCCGGCTTGACGTCGAAGACAGCCAGATCGGTGATTATGCGGCTGACCACGCCCGTGCCGGTCAGCGGCAGGGTGCATTCCTTCAGCACCTTGGACTGCCCATGCTTATTGGCGTGGTCCATGACCACGACCACGCGCTTGACGCCCGCGACCAGGTCCATGGCCCCGCCCATGCCCTTCACCAGCTTGCCGGGGATCATCCAGTTGGCGATGTCGCCGTTCTGGGCCACCTCCATCGCGCCGAGGATCGACAGGTTGATGTGGCCGCCGCGGATCATGGCGAAGCTGTCTGAGGAGCTGAAATAGCTGCTCTCGGGGATTTCGGTGATCGTCTGCTTGCCGGCGTTGATCAGGTCGGGGTCTTCCTCGCCTTCATAGGGGAAGGGGCCCATGCCCAGCATGCCGTTCTCGCTCTGCAGCGTGACGGTCATGCCCTGCGGGATATAGTTGGCCACCAGCGTCGGGATGCCGATGCCCAGGTTCACATAGAAGCCGTCCTGCAGCTCCTTCGCGGCGCGTTCAGCCAGTTGTTCGCGTGTGCGGGCCATGATTACGCTCCCTTCTGACGGACAGTGCGCTGTTCAATGCGCTTTTCGGACACGGTCTGGATCAGGCGGTCGACATAGACGCCCGGCGTGTGGATGTGGTCGGGGTCGATCGAGCCGACGGGGACGATCTCCTCCACCTCGACAACCGTCACCTTGCCGGCGGTCGCCATCATCGGGTTGAAGTTGCGGGCCGTCTTGCGGAAGACGAGGTTGCCGCGCTCATCGGCCTTCCACGCCTTGATGATCGACAGGTCGGCGACCAGCCCCGTTTCCATGACATAATTGCGGCCGTCGAAATCGCGCACTTCCTTGCCTTCGGCGACCAGGGTGCCGACGCCGGTGGCGGTGAAGAAGGCGGGGATGCCTGCGCCGCCCGCGCGGATGCGCTCGGCCAGGGTGCCCTGCGGGTTGAACTCCAGCTGCAGTTCGCCGGCCAGATACTGACGCTCGAACTCCTTGTTCTCGCCGACGTAGGACGAGATCATCTTGGCGATCTGGCGCGTCTCCAGCAGTTGGCCCAGGCCGAAGCCGTCCACGCCCGCGTTGTTGGAGATGACGGTCAGGCCCTTGACCCCCGTATCGCGCAGACCCGCGATCAGGTTCTCGGGAATGCCGCACAGGCCGAAACCGCCCGACATGACGGTCATGCCGTCGAATGTCAGCCCCTCCAGCGCGGACTTCACGTCAGCGTAAATCTTGCCCATCGGACTCCCTTTTTCACCATCTGATGAATATCGCCGTCTCCTTCGTCCTTAAAGCGGGCGGCGAAGGGGGGCAAGCGCCATGCGTCGAAAGGCCCGGCGGTTGACCGCGCGGTCCGGGGGCGACACACCTAAGGTCACACAAGACCAATCTCAGTGGGGAAACTCCATGCGCAATCGACTGATGCGGGCCGCCTTGCCTGCTCTGGTTCTGGCCGCGGCCGTTCCGGCTCTGATGCTGCCGGTCGCAGCGATCGCCCAGGAGGCGGCGCCGACCTATCAACAGCCGCCCGCGCCGATCGCGCAGATCCTGGACGCCAAGCCGAACCCCGGCGTCAGCGTCAGCCCTGATCGCAAGACCCTGCTGCTGACCGACCGCTCGAATCTGCCCAGCATCGCCGAGCTGTCCGAGCCGATGCTGCGACTGGCGGGCTATCGCATCAACCCGCGCAACAACGGCCCGGCCAACAGCCGCGTCTCCTGGCTGACGGGGCTCAGCTTCCAGTCGATCGACGGCGGCGCGGCGCGGCCGGTCACGGGCCTGCCCGCCAATGCGCGCCTGACGAACACCAGCTGGGCTCCGGACGGCAAGACGGTCGCCTTCCTGGTCAACGTCCCGAGCGGGCTCGAGCTGTGGGTCGCCGATGTCGCCCAGGCCAAGGCGCGTAAGCTGAACGGGCCGATGGTCAACGCCGCCTCGGGTTCGGGCTTCTCCTGGCTGCCGGATTCGTCGGGCCTGCTGGTCCTGGCGGTTCCGGCCGGGCGCGGCGTGGTCCCGAACGTGAATCATCCGCCCGAAGGTCCGATCATTACCGAGACGGGCGGTCGCGCCGCTCCCGTGCGCACCTATCAGGACCTGCTGGCCAATGCGGGCGACGAGGCTCTGTTCGACTACTACTTCACCAGCCAGCCGACCGTCGTGTCGCTGAACGGCCGCGCGCGCACCGTGGGGCAGCCGGGCGTGGTGCTGGGCCTGTCGACCTCGCCGGACGGCCGCTACATCCTGCAGACGCGGGTGAAGAAGCCTTATTCCTATGTCGTGCCGGCTAGCCTGTTTCCGTCCGACATCGTCGTCACCGACCTGAACGGGCGCGAGACGCACCGCGTCGCCGACCTGCCGCTGCGGGACAATGTGCCGACGCCGTTCGACGCCGTGGCGCCGGGGCCGCGCTCGGTCCAGTGGCGCGCCGACGCCGACGCCACCCTGGTCTGGACCGAGGCTCAGGACGGCGGCGATCCCCGCAACGCCGCCGAAGTGCGCGACCGCGTCTTCATGCTGCGCGCGCCGTTCAACGACCGGCCGCAGGTGCTGATCGACCTCAAGGAACGCTACGCCGGGACCACCTGGGGCCGCGACGACGTGGCCATCGTCAACAGCCGCTGGTTCAACACGCGGCATGAGACCCGCACCCTGGTCGACCCGTCCAATCCCGGCGCAGGTCGTGTCCTGGTCGATCGCAACTATCAGGATCGCTACAATGATCCGGGCTCGGTGATGACCGAGCCGAACGCGCGCGGCCGCTCGGTCATGCGCTTCAACGCCGACGGCTCCAAGGTCTTTGTCGAGGGCGGGGGCGCGACGCGCGAGGGGCAATATCCCTTCCTCGATCTGATGGACCTGAAGACCGGCGCCGCCGAGCGTATGTGGCGCTCGGCCCAGGGCGAGTACGAGACCGTCGTCGGCGTGCTGGACGAGAACGGCCGCAAGCTGGTCACCTATCGCGAAAGCCGCACCGACCCGGCCAACCTGCGCGTGCGCGATCTGGACGGCGGCGTCACCCAACTGACCCATTTCCCCGATCCGGCGCCGCAACTGGCCGGTGTCAGCCGCGAACTGATCACCTACACCCGCGACGACGGGGTTGAACTGTCGGGGACGCTGTATCTGCCCGCCGGTTACGACAAGGACCGCGACGGGCCGCTGCCGCTGTTGATGTGGGCCTATCCGGCCGAGTTCACCGACGCCGCCGTGGCCGGTCAGGTCGTCGACACCGACAACCGCTTCGTGCGGCCGGGCGGGTCCAGCCACCTGTTCCTGCTGACGCAGGGCTACGCCATTCTGGACAACCCGACGATGCCGATCATCGGCCGCGACGGGGCCGAGCCGAACGACACCTACATCGAGCAACTGTCCGCCAGCGCCAAGGCGGCGGTCGACGCCGTGGTGGCCCGAGGCGTGGCGGATCGCGACCGGATCGCCGTCGGCGGCCACTCCTACGGCGCCTTCATGACGGCGAACCTGTTGGCCCACACGGACCTGTTCAGGACCGGCATCGCGCGTTCGGGCGCCTATAACCGGACGCTGACGCCGTTCGGCTTTCAGGCTGAGCAGCGATCCTATTGGGAGGCGACCGACACCTACAACGCCATGTCGCCCTTCACCTACGCCAACAAGATCAACGAGCCGATCCTGCTGATCCACGGGGAGGAGGACGACAATTCGGGCACCTTCCCGGTGCAGACCGAACGCTTCTATGCGGCGCTGAAAGGCAATGGGGCGACGGCGCGATACGTCGTCCTGCCGCTGGAGGCGCACGGCTATCGCGCGCGGGAATCCGTCGGCCATACCCTGTATGAGATGGGCGCCTGGCTGGATCGCTGGATGAAGCCGACGACTACGCCGTCTCAGGAGTAATCAGCGATCCCATTCCGGCGTCTCGCCATAGAGGCCGGACAGAAAGTCGATGAAGGCGCGGACGCGGGTTTCGGCCCGCGCCCGCCCTGCCGTCAGAGCGAAGATCGCCACGTCCGACGACCCCGCATATTGCGGCAATACGACCTGCAGACGCCCGTCGCGCAGTTCGTCCCCGACATCCCATGTCGAGCGCAGGGCCACCCCGCCGCCCGCCAGCGCCAGTTCACGCGCCACCTCGCTTGAGTTGGTCCGCACCCGGCTGCGGGCGCGGAAGACGACGGGGCCTTCGGGGCCTTCCAGTCGCCAGGTCGACTGGTTCTCGGCCGCCAGTTGGGCGTGGCGGCGCAGGTCTTCCAGGCTCTCCGGCGCGCCGTGCTCGGCCAGATAGGCGGGCGCGGCGCACAGCACCCGCCGGTTCGGCGCCAGTCGGCGCATCAGCGGGTTCTCAGCTTCATAGCCGCCGATCCGCACCGCCACGTCCACGTCCTCGGCCATCAGGTCCACGAAGGCGTCGGTCAGGTTCAGCTCCAGCGTCAGACGGGGCTGGGCCGCCAGAAACGGCTGCAGCAGCGGCGCCAGGCGTCGCCGTCCGAACGAGGTCGGCGCCGAGACGCGCAGCAGGCCGCGCGCCTGCGTCGTGCGGCGCGACACCACGGCCTCCAGATCCTCGACCCCCTCCAGCAGTTGTGCCGCGCGGTCGTAGACCAGTCGTCCCGCCTCGGTCGGGGCCAGACGACGCGAGGTGCGCTCGATCAGCCGCACCCCCAGACGGTCCTCCAACCGCGCCAGCCTGCGCGAGGCCACGGCGGGCGACAGGTCCAGCCGACGCGCGGCGGCGGACAGGCTGCCTTCCTCCAGCGCCCGGACGAAGATTTCATACTCGGCCAGCATGGCGGGGCCTCATCATTGCGGATTTGGCAAAGATAAGCGTCTTTCTTCGCCGTGGATAGCGCGGCCGCGGCGGCGTAGTCTTCAGGCTGAAGGAGACCGCCATGTTCGACGCCCCCAAGACCCCCGCCGACGCCTATGTCCGCCACGGCAGCCTGAAGGTCGCCGCCGAACTGGACGCTTTCGTGCGCGATCAGGCGTCGCCGGATACGGGCGTGAGCGCCGCCGCCTTCTGGGCCGGGGTCGAGGGGCTGCTGGCCCGCTTCGGCCGCCGCAACCGCGATCTGCTGGAACGTCGTGACCAACTGCAGCGCAAGCTGGACGACTGGCACCGCGCCTATCCGGGCCAGCCGGATCAGGCGGCCTATCAGGCTTACTTGCGCGAAATCGGCTATATCGAGCCCGAACGCGATGGCGTGCAGGCCGAGACGACGAACGTCGACCCCGAGATCGCGACCATGGCCGGGCCGCAGCTGGTCGTGCCTCTGACCAACGCCCGCTATCTGCTGAACGCGGCCAATGCGCGCTGGGGCAGCCTGTATGACGCGCTTTACGGCACGGATGCGTTGGGCGAGGCGCCCAGGGCGGGCGGCTATGACGTCGAGCGGGGCGCTCGCGTCATCGCCCGCGCTCGCGCCTTCCTGGATCAGGCCGCGCCGCTGGCTGAGGGCGGCCATGCCGAGGCGGTCGGATATCGGGTCGAGGACGGGCGGCTGATCGTCGCCCTGTCCGGGGGGCGTGAAACAGGGCTGGCCGATCCGGCCGTCTTCGCCGGTCATGCGGGGGAGGCGGTGGCGCCGGCGGGCGTTCTGCTGCGCCGCAACGGCCTGCACCTGGAGATCGTCATCGACCGGGCGCATCGCATCGGGCGGGACGACCCGGCAGGCGTCGCCGATGTGCTGGTCGAGGCGGCCCTGTCGGCCATCGCCGACGCCGAGGACAGCGTCGCCGCCGTCGACGCGGCGGACAAGCGGCTGGTCTACGCCAACTGGCTGGGCCTGATGCGCGGCGATCTTCAGGCCGATTTCGAGAAGGACGGCCGCACGGTCGAGCGGCGGCTGAACCCGGACCGTCTCTATACGGCGCCGGACGGATCGACGCTGGCGCTGAAGGGGCGCAGCCTGATGCTGGTGCGCAACGTCGGCCTGCACCTGACGACCGACGCCGTGCTGGACGCCCACGGGCGCGAGACGCCCGAGCATCTGCTGGACATCGCCATGACCGGCCTGATCGGCCTGCACGACCTGCGCCGCCCGGCCGAGGCGCGCAACAGTCCGGCGGGCTCGGTCTATGTGGTGCGGCCCAAGATGCACGGCTCGGACGAAGTGGCCTTTGCCGACGACCTGTTCGGCGCGGTCGAGACCATGCTGGGCCTGCCCGCCCTGACGCTGAAGATGGGCATCATGGACGAGGAGCGTCGCACCAGCGTCAACCTGATGAACTGCATCGCGGCGGCGAAGGGCAGGGTGGTCTTCATCAACACCGGCTTCCTGGATCGCACCGGCGACGAGATCCACACGGTGATGGAAGGCGGCCCCGTCGTCCGCAAGGAGGCGGTGCGCGAGACCGGCTGGATCAAGGCCTATGAGGACCGCAACGTCGACATCGGCCTGAAGGCGGGCCTGTCGGGCCGGGCGCAGATCGGCAAGGGGATGTGGGCGGCGCCCGACCGCATGGGCGATATGCTGGCGACCAAGGCGGGCCACCCGCGCGCGGGCGCCTCGACGGCCTGGGTGCCGTCGCCGACAGCGGCGACGCTTCACGCCCTGCATTATCACGAGGTCGACGTCTGGGCGCGTCAGGCGCAGATCGCCACGCGCGCGCCGACCGGCCTGACGCCCCTGCTGACTCCGCCCTTCGCGACCGGAACGCCAAGCGCCGACGAAATCCGGCAGGAGCTGGACAACAACGCCCAGGGCATCCTCGGCTACGTCGTGCGCTGGGTGGATCAGGGCGTGGGCTGCTCCAAGGTGCCGGATATCCACGACGTGGGCCTGATGGAGGACCGGGCGACGCTGCGCATCTCCAGCCAGCATCTGGCCAACTGGCTGCGCCACGGCGTCGCGACCGAGGACGAGGTCATGGAGGCGCTGAAGCGCATGGCCGTGGTGGTGGATCGCCAGAACGCAGGCGACCCGGCTTATCGCCCGCTGGCGCTAGCCTATGACGGCCCGGCGTGGCAGGCGGCCTGCGATCTGGTGTTCAGGGGCAGGGACCAGCCGAACGGCTATACCGAGCACCTGCTGACCTACTGGCGCCGCAAGGCCAAGGCGCAGGGCTGAGGCGTCTCAACCTGAAGCCCTCCCCCTCGATGGGGGAGGGTTGGGTGGGGGTGTCGGCAGACGGTTTTGCAAGAAGGTTGCGGAGACGCGGCGTCTCTCGCGCTACATTCGTCAGCGTCGCGCCTGCACCCCCATCCCCGGCCCTTCCCCCATCGAGGGGGAAGGGGAATTGAAAAGGGCGCGACCAGCTGGCCGCGCCCTTTCCGTAGAGGTTGTGCAAGAATCCCTACGCCTTGGCGCCCGCGCGGCCCTTGGCCAGTTCGCGGTTCAGCCACAGGGCCAGCAGGGTGCAGATGGCGCCCGACAGCAGATAGGCGCCGCCCGCGACCAGGCCGAACTTGCCCGACAGCGCCAGGGCCGCCAGCGGGGCGAAGCCCGCGCCGAACAGCCAGGCCAGATCCGACGTCAGGGCCGATGCGGTGTAGCGGTTCTTAAGGCTGAAGCTGGAGGCGATGGCGCCCGAGGCCTGGCCGAACGACAGGCCCAGCAGGATGAAGCCCAGGATCATATAGGCCAGCTCGCCCGCCGAGCCGCCGTCCAGAAGTTGGGGCGCGAAACCCGAGAAGACGGCGATGCCCGCGGCCGTGACGGCCAGCAAGGCGCGGCGGCCGTAGCGGTCTGCCAGCCAGCCCGAGGCCAGGATGGCGAACAGGCCGAAGACGGCGCCGATCAGCTCGATCATCAGGAAGCGGCTGGGCGCCTCGTCGGTGTAGAGGAAGACCCACGAAAGCGGGAACACCGTCACCATGTGGAACATGGCGAAGCTGGCCAGCGGGGCGAAGGCGCCGATGACGATGCCGCCCCCTTCTTCGCGCACGGCCTTGGTCACAGGCGCGGGGTGCAACTCCAGCGTCTCGAATGCGGCCTGGAAGGTCGGCGTCACCACGATGCGAAGACGCGCGAACAGGGCCACCACGTTGATGGCGAAGGCCACGAAGAAGGGATAGCGCCAGCCCCAGTCCATGAAGTCGGCGGCCGACAGCTTGCTCAGGAAATAGGCGAACAGGGCGCTGGCCACGATCAGCCCGATCGGCGCCCCCAGTTGCGGGACCATGGCGTACCAGCCCCGGCGCTTTTCAGGCGCGCTGACGGACAGCAGGGAGGCCATGCCGTCCCAGGCGCCGCCCAGGGCCACGCCCTGACCGATCCGCAGGGCGATCAGCATGGCGGCCGACCAGTGACCGACCTGAGCATGGCTCGGCAGGAAGCCGAGGCAGACGGTCGACAGGCCCAGCAGGAACAGGGCGATGGTCAGCTTGGTCCCGCGCCCGAAGCGTCGGTCGATGGCGATGAACAGGGTCGTGCCGAACGGCCGGGCGATGAAGGCCACGGCGAAGACGGCGAAGGACAGCAGCGTCCCGCCCAGCGGTCCCGCATAGGGAAACACCAGTTGCGGAAACACCACGACCGAGGCGATGGCGTAGACGAAGAAGTCGAAAAACTCCGACGTTCGGCCGATGATGACGCCGATGGCGATTTCGCCCGCGTCGATTTTGCCGTCTCGTGCGTTGATCCGGCTGGCGTCCCGTTCAAGGGGCTCTGAAGAAGGCGCGCCGCTGGCTGCGTTCATGACCATGAGGCTCCCTGCACCGGGGCGCGTAGACGCCCGCGATCATAGAATGGCTAAAGCGTCCCTTTGCTCCCCTCGGATCGCGGAGGGGATAGGGCAGATTGTCCAATGTCGCACGCCGGGGGTGGGGTTTACGGGGGCTGGACGATGACCGAGCCCTTGTCTCAAACCTCGACTGGAGCCGCCGTGCGCCGACTGCGCCCCCTGTTGCTGTTGCCCCTTCTGGCCCTGCTGCCCGCCTGTCAGGCCGTGGTGCTGGCGCCCGCCGGCGACATCGCCGCCCAGCAGCGCGATCTGCTGGTCATGTCCGTGCTGCTGATGCTGATCGTCATCATTCCGGTGATGATCCTGACCGTCTTCTTCGCCTGGAAATATCGGGAGTCGAACAAGGAAGCCCGCTACGAGCCGGACTGGGACCACTCGACCCATCTGGAACTGGTGATCTGGGCGGCGCCGCTGCTGATCATCATCTGCCTGGGCGCCATCACCTGGGCCGGGACGCACCTGCTGGACCCCTATCGTCCGCTGGATCGTGTCGCCGCCGGGCAGGCCGTCACCGAGGATCATCGCCCGCTGCAGGTCGAGGTGGTGGCGATGGACTGGAAGTGGCTGTTCATCTACCCCGAATACGGCATCGCCACGGTGAACGAGCTGGCCGCGCCGGTCGATCGGCCGATCCGTTTCCACATCACCTCGACCGGGGTGATGAACTCCTTCTACATCCCGGCGCTGGCCGGTCAGATCTACGCCATGCCGGGCATGGAGACGAAGCTGCACGCCGTCATCAACCGCCCAGGCGAGTACGTCGGTTTCTCAGCCAACTATTCCGGCGACGGCTTCTCCAACATGCGTTTCGCCTTCCACGGGCTGGATGAAGCGGGCTTTGATCAGTGGGTCGCGGGCGTTCGCGCCGCCGGTCAGGGCCTGGACCGCGAGACCTATCTGGAGCTGGAGAAGCCCAGCGAGAAGGTCCCCGTCATCCACTACGCCTCGGTCGACGACCGCCTGTTCGACGCCGTGGTCAACATGTGCGTCGAGCCGGGCAAGATGTGCATGGGCGAGATGATGGACATCGACCGCAAGGGCGGTCTGGGCCTGACGGCGGTCAAGAACACCCTGCCGCTGGTCTATGACAAATACGCCCGTCGCGGCGACGCCGTCTTCGGCGCGGGCGAGTCCTATGTGATGACCATCTGCACCCCGCTGGAGGCCGAGGCCGCCGCTGTCGAGGCTGCGCGCCGGCGTCAGGCGTTTGGCGAGGACCTGGCCCGCGACACTGCTCTGAACCGGGTCATGGGGCAGGGGCTGGAGCGCCCCGGTCGATCCGAACCGGGCCAGCGTTTCGCCTCCCTCTTCTCCGCGCCTGCTGCGTCGCAATCCTGAGCGCCCGAACGATCATGACTGTCGAACAAACCACATCGCCGCTTCTGGGCCGGTTAAACTGGGACTCACTGCCGTTCCACGAGCCCATTCTGGTCGCCACCTTCGCCGTCGTCGTCATCGGCGGCCTGGGAGTTCTGGCGCTTATCACCCGCTACAAGCTGTGGGGCTATCTCTGGAAGGAGTGGTTCACCACCGTGGACCACAAGAAGATCGGGATCATGTACATGATCCTGGGTCTGATCATGTTCCTGCGCGGCTTTGCTGACGCCATCATGATGCGGATACAGCAGGCCATGGCCTTCGGCGGGTCCGAGGGCTATCTGAACGCCCACCACTATGACCAGATCTTCACCGCCCACGGCGTGATCATGATCTTCTTCGTGGCCATGCCCATGATCACCGGCCTGATGAACTATCTGGTGCCGTTGCAGATCGGGGCGCGGGACGTTTCCTTCCCCTTCCTGAACAATTTCAGCTTCTGGATGACGACGATGGGGGCCGTGCTGGTCATGGCCTCGCTGTTCATCGGCGAGTTCGCGCGCACCGGCTGGCTGGCCTATCCGCCGCTGTCGGGCATCGGCTACAGCCCCGGCGTCGGCGTCGACTATTACATATGGGCGCTGCAGATCGCGGGGGTAGGGACCACCTTATCCGGCATCAACCTGATCGCAACCATCGTGAAGATGCGCGCGCCGGGCATGGGCCTGATGAAGATGCCGGTCTTCACCTGGACCTCGCTGTGCGCCAACATCCTGATCGTGGCGTCCTTCCCGATCCTGACGGCGACGCTGGTCCTGCTGTCGGCCGACCGTTACATCGGCACCAACTTCTTCACGAACGACTTCGGCGGCAACCCGATGATGTACGTGAACCTGATCTGGATCTGGGGCCACCCCGAGGTCTACATCCTGATCCTGCCGCTGTTCGGCGTGTTTTCCGAAGTCACCTCGACCTTCTCGGGCAAGAAGCTCTTCGGCTACACCTCAATGGTCTATGCGACGGTGGTGATCACCATCCTGTCCTACCTGGTGTGGCTGCACCACTTCTTCACCATGGGCTCGGGCGCGTCCGTGAACTCCTTCTTCGGGATCACGACGATGATCATCTCGATCCCGACAGGGGCGAAGTTGTTCAACTGGCTGTTCACCATGTACCGCGGCCGCATCCGGTTCGAGCTGCCGATGATGTGGACGGTCGCCTTCATGCTGACCTTCGTGATCGGCGGGATGACGGGCGTCATGCTGGCGGTGCCGCCGGCGGACTTCGTGCTGCACAACTCCCTGTTCCTGATCGCCCACTTCCACAACGTCATCATCGGCGGGGTGCTGTTCGGCCTGTTCGCCGCCATCAACTACTGGTGGCCCAAGGCCTTCGGCTTCAAGCTGGAGAAGAAGTGGGGCCTGGTCAGCTTCTGGTGCTGGGTGGTCGGCTTCTGGATGGCCTTCATGCCGCTGTATGTCCTGGGCTTCATGGGCGTGACGCGGCGGATGCGGGTCTTCGACGATCCGGCCTATCAGATCTGGTTCATCATCGCGGGCGTGGGCGTGGCGATCATCGCCGTCGGCATCCTGGCCATGCTGATCCAGTTCGCCGTCAGCATCATCAACCGCGACAAGCTGCGCGACGAGACGGGCGACCCCTGGCAGGGCCGCACGCTGGAGTGGGCCACCTCCTCGCCGCCGCCTGACTACAACTTCGCCAAGACGCCGATCATCCACGACGGCGACGCCTGGTGGGACATGAAGGCGCGCGGCTATCAGCGTCCGACCGGCGGCTTCAAGGCGGTCCATATGCCGTCAAACACAGGGGCCGGATTCATCCTGTCGGCGCTGTCGCTGGTCCTGGGTTTCGCCCTGATCTGGTACATCTGGTGGCTGGCGGCGGCGAGCTTCGCAGCCCTGATCGGTTACGCCATCTTCCACACCTTCAACTATAAGCGCGACTACTACATCCCGGCCGAGACGGTTCAGGCGACCGAGGACGCGCGCACCCAGGCCCTGGCGGCCGCCGCAGCGACGCGAGGGTAATGATCCGATGAGCCACGCACCAACCCTCAACCCCGACTACGTCGACGAGGCCGGGCGGCCGATCTTCCACCCGGTCGAGGAGCCGCACCACCCGGAAGGCCACAGCACCATGCTGGGCTTCTGGATGTATCTGATGAGCGACTGCCTCATCTTTGCGATCCTGTTCGCCGTTTACGCCGTGCTGGGCGGCAACTATGCGGCGGGCCCGGCGCCCAAGGATCTGTTCGACCTGCCGCTGGTGGCGGTGAACACGTCGATGCTGCTGTTCTCGTCGATCACCTACGGCTTCGCCATGCTGGCGATGTACCGCAACAAGGTCGCGCAGACGCAGGCCTGGCTGGCTATCACCGGCCTGTTCGGCCTCTGCTTCCTGGGCATCGAGCTCTATGAGTTCGCCCACATGATCCACCTGGGCGCCACGCCCCAGCGCAGCGGCTTCCTGTCGGCCTTCTTCATCCTGGTGGGCACGCACGGCCTGCACGTCACCTTCGGCATCATCTGGCTGGTCACCCTGATGATCCAGGTGGGGCAGAAGGGCCTGATCCAGGCCAACAAGCGCCGCCTCATGTGCCTGAGCCTGTTCTGGCACTTCCTGGACGTCATCTGGATCGGCGTCTTCACCTTCGTCTATCTGTTCGGGATGCTGCGATGAGCGCCGAAGCCCACAACGAGCACGCCGTGGACCATCACCACGATCACCACGGCGACGACCATGATCATGGCACCTACAAGGGCTATCTGATCGGGTTCGGCCTGTCGGTCGTGCTGACCGCCATTCCGTTCTGGCTGGTCATGGCCGGGGTGCTGGCGCCGCAGCTGACAGGGTTGATCATCACCGCCTTCGCCGTGGTGCAGATCGTGGTGCACATGATCTTCTTCCTGCACATGAACCACCGGTCCGAGGGCGGATGGAACATGCTGGCGCTGATCTTCACCCTGGTGATCGTGGTCATCGCCGTCGCCGGTTCGGTCTGGGTCATGTATCACCTGAACACCAATATGATGCCCGTCCACGACATGCAGGTGATGGGCTGAGCCCTTTTGCACGCGGAGACGCCGCTTGACGTCATCGTCGGCCCCTGAACCCGCCGCCCGCCCGGCGTCACGCCGTCGATGGATCGCGGGACTGGCGGTCTTCGCCGTACTGTTCGCAGGCTTTTCCGCGCTGGGGGTCTGGCAGGTCCAGCGCCTGGCGTGGAAGCAGGAGCTGATCCGCCAGGTCGACAGCCGCATCCATGCCGATCCGGTCCCGGCTCCGGGACCTGCAGGCTTCGACGCCGTGACGCGCGAGGCGGACCAGTACCGTCGCGTCGCGGCCAGCGGCCGGTTCCTGCATGACCGCGAGGCGCGGGTGAAGGCGGTGACGGACCTGGGGCCGGGCTTCTGGGTCGTTACGCCGCTGGCGGATTCGCGGGGCTTCACCGTCCTGATCAACCGGGGCTTCGTCCCGTCGGAGCGCCCGGCGGCCGAAACCCGCGCTGAGGGTCAGATCGACGGCGCGGTCGCCGTCACCGGCCTGTTGCGCATCACCGAGCGCAAGGGCGGCTTCCTGCGCGACAACGATCCGGCGGGCGACCGCTGGTTCTCGCGCGACGTGGCGGCGATCGCGCAGGCCAAGCGGCTGGACGGCCCCGTTGCACCCTACTTCATCGACGCGGACGCGACGCCCAATCCCGGCGGCTGGCCGCGCGGCGGTCTGACGGTCGTGCGCTTCGCCAACAGTCATCTGGTCTATGCCCTGACCTGGTTTGGTCTGGCGCTGATGTCGGCGGGGGGCGCTGTTCTGTGGCTGCGCGACGAGCGGCGCCGCAGGAGGGGAGGGCGATAATGCAGACCCAGACTCTCAGCCGCTTCGCGCGCACCATTCTGGGCATGGACGCCAACGCCGAGACGCCGGTGTCGCCGGGCGCGGCCGGGCGGCGCAACATGCTGCTGCTGATCCAGCTGAGGTGGCTGGCGGTCATCGGTCAGGTGGCGACCATCGTCATCGTCCACTGGGGTCTGAAGATCACTGTCCCGCTGGGGCCGCTGCTGCTGGCGCCGACGGCGCTGGCGGTGATGAATCTGGTCAGCGCGCCCGTCACCCTGCGGCGCAAGGTGGTCACCGACCCAGAGATCCTGCTGGCCCTGTGCGTCGACGTGGCGGCGCTGAGCTGGCTGCTCTATTTCAGCGGCGGCGCGACCAATCCTTTCGCGGCCCTTTACCTGATGCAGGTGGTGCTGGCGGCGGTGCTGCTGCGGCCGGTCTACGCCTGGGGCTTCGTTCTGGCGACGGGCGCCTGTCTGGCCTTCCTGGCGGTGTGGCGTCAGCCGCTGGACCTGCCCGATGGCGCCGATGCGCGGCTGGGCCTGATCCAGCAGGGCGCCTTGATCAACTTCATCCTGATCGCCGTGTTGCTGGTGGCCTTCGTCACCCGCACCAGCCAGAACGTGCGCGCCCGCGACGCCTATCTGGCCGAGGCGCGGCAGCAGGCGGCGGAACAGGATCACATCGTCCGCATGGGGCTGCTGGCCTCGGGCGCCGCGCATGAACTGGGGACGCCGCTGGCCTCCCTGTCCGTGATCCTCAGCGACTGGCGGCGGATGCCCGCCCTGACCGGCGACGAGGACCTGCGCCATGACATCGAGCAGATGCAAGCCGAGGTCGAGCGCTGCAAATCCATCGTCACCAACATCCTGATGTCGGCGGGCGAGGCGCGCGGCGAGGCGCCGACAGTGACGGCTCTCAGCAGCTTCCTGGGCGAGATCATCGACGACTGGTCCGCCAACCGACCCGGCGACGCCATGCAGGTCGACCTCAGCGGTCCGACGCCGCGCGATCCGCCCATCATCGCCGACCCGGCCCTGAAACAGGTGTTCAGCGCGCTTCTGGACAATGCGCAGGAGGCCGGCGCGCGCAGTCTGGGGGTGCGGGCGGTCGCTGACGCCGACGGCCTGTTCATCGCCTTTGAGGACGACGGCCCCGGTTTCGCGCCCGTCATTCTGGAAAAGCTGGGCCAGCCCTATCAGTCGACCAAGGCGCGGGCGGGGGCGGGGCTGGGCCTGTTCCTGCTGGTCAATGTGGTGCGAAAACTGGGCGGCACGGTCGTCGCCGCCAACCGTCCGGGCGCCACCGGCGGGGCCGTGGTGCGACTGGCCTTGCCCATCGACGCCCTGGCGCCGAAGTAAGCAGTCTCGGAAAGGGCATGAGATGACGGACGACCCCCGCCAGCTTCTGATCGTCGAGGACGACGAGGCCTTCTCCCGCACTCTGCGGCGCTCTTTCGAGCGGCGCGGCTATCAGGTGGTGGCCGCACACAGTCACGACCAGATGGTCGAGCTGCTGAAGACGCATCATCCCGACTATGCGGTGGTGGACCTGAAGCTGGGGGCGGCCTCGGGCCTGACCTGCGTGCAGACGCTGCACGCCTTCGACCCCGATCTGGTGATCGTCGTCCTGACCGGCTTCGCCAGCATCGCCACGGCGGTCGAGGCCATCAAGCTGGGCGCCCGCCACTACCTCGCCAAGCCTGCCGGCACGGATGACATCGAGGCCGCCTTCGGTCGCGCGGCGGGCGATCCCGACGCGCCGCTGACCGCCCGCCCGACCTCGATCAAGACGTTGGAGTGGGAACGCATACACGAGGTTCTTGCCGAGACCGACTTCAACATTTCCGAGGCCGCGCGGCGTCTGGGAATGCACCGCCGCACTCTCGCGCGGAAGCTGGAGAAGCGGCAGGTCAGCTGAATCTTAAAGTCCCGCTCATCCCCGCGGAGGCGGGGATGAGCGGAGAGAAAGGCTCAGTCCAACTCGCCTAGAACCGCCAGCGTATCCTGCCCCAGCCTCGGCGGCGGGGCGTCGTATCGCACCGGCGTCTTGGACAGGCGGATGGGCGAGGCGACCGTGCGGACGGGATCGGCCAGATCGGCCCGCGCCTGTTCGACCATCAGGCCGCGATGGATCGCCTGAGGCTCGGCGAACACCTGGTCGATGGTGTTGACGGGGCCGCAGGGCACGCCCGCCGCTTCCAGCGCCTGCATCAGCCCCTGCATGGTGAAGCCCGCCGTCTTCGCGGCGATCAGCGGACCCAGCGCCTCGCGCTCGGCGACCCGCAGGGCGTTGGTGGCGAAGCGCTCCTCGACCTCCAGCCCCAGGGCGCCGCACAGGGCGCGGAACTGGCCGTCGTTGCCCACGGCGATGATGACCATGCCGTCCGAGCAGGCGAAGGGCTGATAGGGGGCCAGATTGGGGTGGGCGTTGCCCATCCGCGTCGGCGCCTTGCCGGACACGAACCAGTTGGTCGCCTGATTGGCCAGCATGGCCGCCTGAACGTCGAACAGGGCGATGTCCACGTGCTGGCCCTCGCCGGTCGCGCGCGCGTGCCATAGGGCGGCCAGTATGGCGTTGGAGGCGTAAAGGCCGGTGAACAGGTCCACGACCGCCACCCCGACCTTCATCGGCTCGGCGCCCGGCGCGCCGTCAGGCTGGCCGGTGATGGACATCAGCCCGCCCATGGCCTGGATCATGTAGTCATAGCCCGCCCGGTGCGCGTCCGGCCCGTCCTGGCCGAAGCCGGTGACCGAGCAATAGACCAGCTTCGGATTGACCGCCGCCAGAGATGCGTAGTCCAAGCCGTACTTCTTCAGCCCGCCGGTCTTGAAGTTCTCGACCACCACGTCGCAGGTCGCGGCCAGACGGCGAACGGCTTCGGCGCCGGCCGGGCTGGCGATGTCCAGCTCGACCGACTTCTTGCCCCGGTTGGCGCACAGGAAATAGGCGGCGTCGCCGGGCGCGCCTTCGGCCGTCGTGGTGAAGGGCGGGCCCCAGTGACGAGTGTCGTCGCCGGCGCCGGGCCGTTCGATCTTGATGACCTCGGCCCCCAGATCCGCCAGGGTCTGCGTCGCCCAAGGCCCCGCCAGCACCCGCGACAGGTCCAGAACCCGCACGCCGTGAAGCGGGCCGGAAGAAGAAGGGGCGGGGGCGGGAATCGAGGCGGCGTCGGACATGCGCGACTTCTAGCAGAAACCGGCGGCAGTCGGATGGCCTGCCGCCTGGGCGGCTGTCTTCAGCGATGAAGGAATAAAGAGACGATGGTGGGTGATCACAGGTTCGAACTGTGGACCCGCTGATTAAGAGTCAGCTGCTCTACCAACTGAGCTAATCACCCGTACCGTCGTCTGCGCCCTTGGTGTGGCGCCGGCCCTTCGCTGCGGCGTGAATAACCTCGGCGAAGGGCGCTCCTATTACTCGCAGCGATGGGGCTGTGCAAGCGCCAAATGCGTCTTTTATCATGATTGCAACGCGCGCTAAGGTCGCGCCTTGAATCGGCCGCCGAAAGACGCGGCGAGGGGGAGTAAAGATTATGGCGTTCTGGAACCGTCGGCGCTCGATCGACGCGATGTTGGCCCCAAGTTCGGGGCCGGGGCTCAAAAAGACCCTGAGCTGGCCGCACCTTATGGCGCTGGGCGTCGGAGCCATTGTCGGCACCGGCATCCTGACCCTGATCGGGGTCGGAGCGGGGCTGGCGGGGCCGGCGGTGCTGATCAGCTTCGCCCTGGCCGGTCTGGTGTGCGCCTGCGCCGCCCTGGCCTATGCCGAGCTGTCGACCATCATGCCCGCCTCGGGCAGCGCCTATACCTACTCCTACGCCGCTCTGGGCGAGATCTTCGCCTGGGTCGTGGGCTGGAGCCTGATCCTTGAGTATTCGCTCGTCGTCTCGGCGGTCGCCGTGGGCTGGTCGGGCTATGCGGCGCCCTTCCTGGCCGGGCTGGGAATCGACCTGCCGTTCGCTCTGACGGTCGGGCCGCACGTCGAAGGCGGGCTGATCAACCTGCCCGCGGTCTTCATCATCGGCATCGTCACCGGCCTGCTGCTGATGGGCACGCGTGAGAGCGCGACGCTGAACGCGGTGCTGGTGGTCATCAAGATCGCCGCCCTGGTGGCTTTCGTGGCGATCGCCCTGCCGAAATTCGATGCGGCGAACTTCACCCCCTTCATGCCGCACGGCTTCGGGGCGCCTTTCGTCCAAACCGGCGTGATGGCCGCGGCCGCCATCATCTTCTTCGCCTTCTACGGCTTCGACGCCATCGCCACCGCGGCGGAAGAGACCAAGAAGCCTGAGCGCGATCTGGCCATCGGCATCGTCGGTTCGATGGTGATCTGCACCATTCTGTACATCGCCGTCGCCGCCGCTGCGATCGGCGCCGCGCCGGTGTCCAGCTTCGCCGACAGCCCCGAACCGCTGGCCCATATCATGCGCGGTCTGGGTCAGGGCGTCGCCGCACAATGGATCGCCGCAGCCGCCGTCGTCGCCTTGCCGACCGTCCTGCTGGCCTTCCTGTTCGGCCAGAGCCGCATCTTCCTGGGCATGGCCCGCGACGGCCTCCTGCCCAACCGCCTGGCCAAGATTTCCAATCGCGGCGTACCGACCGTGGTGACGGTGTTCACCGCCATCGTCGTCGCCTTCCTGGCGGGCATCATGCGTCTGGACGAGCTGGCGTCGCTGGCCAACGCCGGCACCCTGATGGCCTTCATGGCCGTGGGCGTCAGCCTGATCGTGCTGCGCGTGCGCGACCCGAACCGCGAGCGCAAGTTCAAGGCGCCGCTGTGGTGGCTGGTTGGCGGCATTGCCATCGTCGGCTGCATCGTCTTCTTCTTCAGCCTGAAGGGCTCGACGCAGCTGTATTTCCTGCTGTGGAACCTGTTCGGTCTGGCCGTCTATCTGCTCTGGTCGTCGCGTAACTCGCGCTTGGCTAGAGGCGAAGAGGCCCCAGACGAGACGGGCAGGGGTTAATGGCCAGGCGCGACCTGTCGGGGGCGGTGGATTTCACCGTCCTCGAAGCCATGACCGGCGGCATGGATGAGGTGACGGAAGAAGTGCTGGGCCTGTTCGCCGAGCAGGCCCGCATGTGGTCGGCCATGCTGGATGCGTCCAGCGAAGGCTGGCGCGACGCCGTTCACACCATCCGGGGCGCCGGGGCGGGCATCGGGGCCAAGGCCCTGGCCCAGGTCTGTGAAGAGGTGGAGTTCGGCGAGCAGGCTGCTGCGCCCGCAGGTTTGGAGCGCGTGAAGACGGCGCTGGACGCGGCCCTGGCCGATGTGGCGGCCTATCGCCACGAGTTGGCGCTGAAGAGCCTGAAGGGCTGAAGCAGCGCTCTTTTCCCTTGCGGGAGAAGACAGACGAAAAAGGGGCTGCCGGGCGAAAGCCGGGCAGCCCCTTTCTCATACGGCGGTAATGGTCTTCAGACCCGCGTCTGGTCCCAGGTTCCGAACTCATGGGCGATGCAGCGGTCGATGAGCAGGCGCCAGACCGGCTCGGCGATGTCCGGCGACAGGCCGGCGGGTTCGGCCGCCTTCAGCACCTTGGCCACCACGTCGTCGATGCGGGCCTGATCGAAGACGGCGTCGCGGTTCGGCTTGATGCGGGCGGCGGCGTCCATATAGCGCTGACGCTCGGCCAGCAGGATCACCAGAGCGCGGTCCAGCGCATCCACGCCCTGACGCACATCGACCATGGTGACGCAGTCTTCAGGGGCTTTGCGCTCGTCAATGGCGACGGTGCGGGGAGAGGTCATCAGGTCAGCCGACAAAGGCGCGCTCCAGAACATAGTCGCCGGGTTCGGCGTTCGAGCCTTCTTTCAGGCCATAGGATTCCAGCAGCTCGCCGGTCTCCTTGATCATGGCCATCGAGCCGCACAGCATGACGCGGTCGCTGTTGGGCGAAAAGCCGATGGGCAGTTGCAGGTCGGCGAACAGATCGCCCGACTTGATGCGGTCGGTGATGCGGCCCGGCGTCTCGAACCGTTCGCGCGTCACGGTCGGATAATAGGTCAGCTGGGCCTTGGCCTCATCGCCGATCAGCGGATCGTCGTGGATCTCGTGGGTGAAGAAGTCGCGATAGGCCAGGTCGGCGACGTTGCGCACCGTGTGGCAGACGATGACCTGCTTGAAGCGCGAATAGGTCTCGGGATCGCGCGCGACCGACAGCCAGGGCGCCAGGCCCGTGCCGGTGCCGATCAGCCACAGACGCTCGCCGCCGGTCAGGGCGTCCAGCACCAGGGTGCCGGTCGGCTTCTTGCCCATCAGCACGCTGTCGCCCGCGACGATCTTCTGCAGGCGCGAGGTCAGGGGGCCGTCCTGGACCTTGATGGAGAAGAACTCCAGCTCCTCGGCCCAGAAGGGGCTGGCGATGGAATAGGCGCGCAGGATGGGCTTGCCGCCGTCCTCGCCCGGCAGGCCGATCATGACGAACTCGCCCGAGCGGAAACGGAAATCCTCGGGCCGCTTCACGCCGAAACTAAACAGCTGATCGTTCCAGTGGCGGACCCACAGGACTTCGAGTTCGTGGAAAGGACTGGCCTTTACGGGCGGCGCGGCGAGGGAGGCGTCAGACATGGGGCCTACCTAGGCGGTCGCGGGCGATTGCGAAAGGTGGTGCGGCGATCCTTCTCCCCTTGTGGGAGAAGGTGGCAGGCGGAGCCTGACGGATGTGGGGTGTGAACGCTTCGATATCCGGACGGGCGGGGACGAGTCTGGAGTGAATTTCGAGCGTCGCGCCGACACCCCTCATCCGAGCGCCTTGCGGCGCCCACCTTCTCCCACAAGGGGAGAAGGAAGAAAAAGAGAGTCCAATTCGTCTGAATCGTCTGAAATCCCCTGCAACGGGCGGTCGTGTCTCTTGTGGTCGGAGCGCAGGCTAGCACAGGCGGCAGGGTAGGCTGGCCGATTGGGCCGAGCATCCCTCCGCGACGAAGAGGGGAGCGCGAAAGAAGGGATGACGACGGAGGATTCCGTCTCTAGCTTCGCCGCCATGCGCACATTTCTTCTCGCCTCGACGATCCTGATGGCCGCGACGCCGGTCTTCGCCCAGCAGCCCACGACGCCGCCCGCCGCCACGGCGCCTGCATCTTCCATCCTGACGGTCGAGCGGGTCTTCTCGAACCCTTCGCTGGCCGGGCCGGTGGCGCGGGGCGTCAGCCTGTCGCCCGATGGCGAACTGGTCGCCTTCCTGCGCTCGCGCGAGGATGACGTGGACGTGCTGGACCTGTGGGCCGCGCCGGTGAAGGGGGGCGAGCCGTTCAAGCTGATCGACGCCCGCGCCCTGGTCCCCGATGCGGGCGAGCTGTCCGAGGCCGAGAAGGCGCGGCGCGAGCGGATGCGGATTTCCCAGCGCGGCGTGGTCGAATATTCGTGGGACGAGCAGGGCCGCTACATCCTTGCCCCGCTGGAAGGCGACATCTTCCTGGCCAACCGCGCCGACGGCTCGGTGCGCCGCCTGACCGAGACGGCGGCCGACGAGATCGACGCCAAGGTCTCGCCCAAGGGCGCCTTCGTCAGCTTCGTGCGCGACCAGAACCTGTTCCTGATCAACCTTGAGACCGGCGCCGAACAGGCGATCACCACGGACGGCAAGGACCTGATCACCTGGGCCACGGCCGAGTTCATCGCCCAGGAAGAGCTGGATCGCGACACCGGCTACTGGTGGAGCCCGGACGAGCGCTACATCGCCCTGCAACGCACGGACGAGAGCCCGGTCGACGTCATTCCGCGTCTGGACATCACCGGCGGCGGGGCCTCGGTCATTTCGCAACGCTATCCGCGCGCCGGACGGCCCAACGCCGTGGTCGAGCTCTACGTCCAGGACGTGCAGAGCGGTCAGCGAGTCAAGGTCGATCTGGGCGCCGAGACCGACATCTATCTGGGCCGTGTGAACTGGGCGGCGGACGGCTCGGTCGCCTATGTCCAGCGCCTGTCGCGCGACCAGAAGCGGCTGGACCTGCTGAGCGTCGATCCGGCCACGGGCGCCAGCCGCGTGATCGCCAGCCAGACTTCAAACGCCTGGGTCAACGTCACCCATGACTTCAAGGCGCTGAAGGACGGGACCTTCATCTGGTCCAGCGAGGAGAGCGGCTGGCGTCACCTGTATCTCTACGCCAAGGACGGCCGCCGCCTGCGCGCGATCACGCGCGGCGACTATCCGGTCAAGTCGCTGGCGGGCGTGAATCAGCAGACGGGCGAGGTCTTCTTCACCGCCTCCATGCGCGACGGCAGGGAATACCCGATCGAGCAGCAGCTGTTCCGCGCCAGCTACAAGCGCACGCAGGCGCCGACCGAAGTCACCCCGCGCGGCGGCTGGTGGAGCGCCACGGTCAACGGCACGGGCACGGCCTATGTCGGCAACTACAGCGACGTGAACACCCCGTCGCAGTCGGCCCTATATTCGATCAACGGCCAGCGCGTGCGCTGGATCGAGGAGAACAAGCTGCAGCCCGGCCACCCCTTCTGGCCCTATGCCGAGCGCCAGCAGAAGCCGACCTTCGGAACCCTGCAGAGCCACGGCGAGACCCTGGTCTGGCAGATGACCACGCCGCCGGGCTTTGATCCGTCGAAGCAGTATCCGGTGGTGATGCAGGTCTATGGCGGCCCGTCGGGCGGCGGCGTGAAGAACGCCTGGCAGGGGGCGACGACGCAACTGCTGACCGAGGCGGGCTACATCGTCTTCCGCCTGGACAACCGGGGCGAGGGCGACCGTTCGGCCGCCTTCAAACAGGCGCTCTATCTGAAGATGGGCCAGCCGGAGATCGAGGATCAGGTCATCGGCGCGGATTATCTGCGCTCGCTGCCCTACGTCGACGCCGGCCGCATCGCCATGATGGGCTGGTCCTATGGCGGGTTCATGAGCCTGATGGCGCTGACCGAGCCGAAGATGGGGCTGGCCTCGGCCATCGCCGGGGCGCCGCCGACGGAGTGGAGCCTGTACGACACGGGCTATACTGAACGCTTCATGTCGACGCCGGAGGCGAACGTCGCGGGCTACGCCGCCTCGGACGTGGTGAACCGTCTCGACAATCTGACGGGCCGTCTGCTGCTGATGCACGGCATGGCCGACGACAACGTCATCTTCGAGAATACGACGCGGGTGCTGAACGCGCTGCAGGAAAAGAGCATTCCGTTCGAGACCATGCTCTATCCGGGCCAGCGCCACGGCATCCGGGGCAATGATCGTCAGCTGCACCAGTGGCGCACCTACCTCGACTTCCTGGATCGCACCATCGGCGCGCGGGCGCCGCAGAAGGCCGACTGAGGCGGTTTCTGATCCGGCGGAACCCGGCCCAGCGGCCGCCGTTCCGCCGGAATGGAAAAGCTGTTCAACCATCTGGCCAATGCGACCGCCAAAATGGCGGGACGGCCGTGGACCTTCATCATCTGCGTAGCGGTGGTGCTGGTCTGGGCGCTGACGGGCCCGGTGTTCCGGTTCAATGAGACCTGGCAGCTGGTGATCAACACCGGCACGACTATCGTCACCTTCCTGATGGTGTTCCTGATCCAGAACACCCAGAACCGCGACGCCGCCGCCATGCACGCCAAGATGGACGAGCTGATCTATGCGGTGAAGAAGGCCGATTCCCGCTTCATCGGCATCGAGCACCTGACCGACAAGGAACTGGCGCTCATCCTTCAGGAGGTGGAGTTGAGGGCTCGCGACATCCACGCGGGCCGGCCCGCCCGAGCGATCAAGGGCAAGCCGGGCGTGCGTCTTGAGGAGACCGTCACCACCATCTCCGAGAAGATCGAACGGTGACGGGGCGCCGCCCTCAGGGCTGACCCGAGGGCGGCGATTGATCAGTCGCGGTAGTTCAGCGCCGGGGCGCGGTCGCCCAGCAGGGCGCGGTATTGGAAGTCGGGGCCGCGACGCTGCTCGAACTCGGCCTTGGCGGCGGCGATCGTGTCCGGGCTCTGGAACAGCTCGGCCGTCGTCAGGGCCAGGGTCTTGGCGGCCAGATGGGCGCCCTTCAGGCCGATGGTCGTGCCCGCAGCCACCACGTTCTGCCACGAGTGACCGGCCGAGCCCGGCACGAAGGTCGCCGTCGACAGGCCGACCGTCGGCGTGACCCACGACACGTCGGAAACGTCGGTCGAGCCGCCGAAGTCGCCGCCGATCACGGCGTCCTCGATCCGACCGACGCTGGCCAGGTCCGGCTTGGTGGTCAGGGTTTTCTGGATTTCGGTCGCCAGGGCGGTTTCCTCGGGCGTCCAGGTGATGCCGCCGACATGGCGCAGGTTGCGGTCCATGACATGCATCAGCGCCTCGTTCGGCAGCATGGAGTAGACGCCGCCGATGGCCTCGAACTCGACGCGGGTGCCGGTGCCCATGGCGGCGCCCTCAGCCGCCAGCTTCACGCGCTCCAGGACGTCGCGGACGATCTCGGGGTTGTTGTGGCGGACGTAGTAGTAGGCTTCGGCATAGGCGGGAACCACGTTGGGCGCCTTGCCGCCGTCGGTGATGGCGTAGTGGATGCGCGTGCGATCCGGGATGTGCTCGCGCATCATGTTGACCATGTAGTTCAGGGACTCGACGCCATCGAGCGCCGAGCGGCCCTTGTCGGGCGCGGCGGCGGCGTGGGACGCCGTGCCGTAGAAGCGGAACTTGCCCGAAACGTTGGCCATGGTGTCGCCCTGGCGGGCCGAGTTCACATTGCCGGGGTGCCAGTGCAGCGACACGTCGACGTCGTCGAACAGGCCGTCGCGGACCATGTAGACCTTGCCCGAGCCGCCTTCTTCGGCCGGGGTGCCGTAGACGCGCAGTTCGCCCTTGATGTTGTTGGCGATCATCCAGTCCTTGACCGCGATGGCGGCGTGGACCGAGGCGGCGCCGAACAGGTTGTGGCCGCAGCCGTGGCCTGCATGGCCGCCTGCGGATTCCTGGATCGGGCTGAGGGTCTGCGACAGACCGGGCAGGGCGTCGTATTCGGCCAGTACAGCGATCACCGGACCCGCGCCGTTCTTGAAGCTGGCCAGGAAGGCGGTCGGCTCATTGGCGATGCCGGCGGTGATGGCGAAGCCGGCGTCGCGCAGCTGATCCTGCAGCAGGGCGGCGCTCTGGGTCTCCTGATAGCCCAGCTCGGCGAACTTCCAGATCTCCAGCGCGGCGTGGTCCAGGGCGGCCTGGTTGCGGTCGACGGTGGCGGTGATCTGGGCCCTGGCCTGCGGCGACAGTTCAGCGGCCACGGCGGGGGCCAGAGGCAGGCTGGTTATTGCGGCGGCGAGGGCGAGGGCGCGCATCGAAACGGGCTTCATGGGAACTCCGGGAACAAGAAAGAAGAAGGGGCGGAAGGCGTCGCCGCCAACCGCCCCGAAATCAGTCAGAGACTGGTCAGAAGGACTTGCGGAAGCTGGCGTACCAGTAGCGCCCGTAGGGCTGGTACACCGAGCCGACATAACCGCCGCTGGCCAGCGGAGGCTGTTCGTCGGTGATGTTGCGCACGCCGACGCGAACGGCCGAGTCGGCCAGCGCCTCGCTGAAGCGCGAACCGTCGAAGGCGTATTCCGCATAGAGGTTGGCGGTGATGGTCGAGTCGACCGTCCAGTAATCGCCCGCCGAGTTGGTCAGGCTGTCGTCATACAGCGACGAGATGTACTGGGAGAAGGCGCCGACCGTCCAGGCGTCCTTGCGCCACGTCGCCGACAGCGACCACTTCCATTCCGGACGACCGCCGTCGGCGATCATGTCGCCGAACGAACCCGACAGGAAGACAGCCTCGTCCAACTGACCCGAAGCCTGGGCGTCGGCCAGCATCTTGGTGTCCGGCGCCATGTCCAGATAGTATTTGATCAGGTGCGAGACGTTCAGATTGACGTTGAAGTCGCCATACTGGGTGCCGCGCAGACGCCACATCACGCCCAGGTCCAGGCCCTCGACCGTCTGAGGCTGCTGGTTGGTGTAGGCGTCCTTGATGTAGAGAACCTCGCCCGCGGCGGTGAGGCCCGAACCTGCGAAGATGGCGATGTCGGCGGCGGTCGGATCGGCGCGGACGACGTTCTCGTTGAACGAGCCCTGCTTGCGCAGCAGGTAGTCCAGCGTCAGGGCGTTCTGACCGCGGAACAGACCAACCATGCCTTCCTGTTTCACCTGCCACCAGTCGGCGGTGAAGGTGAAGTCGCCGAACTCAGCCGGGATGAAGCGCGGCTGGATGACGAAGCCCAGCGAGACGGTTTCGGACTCTTCCGGATCCAGGTCCGGGTTGCCCGAGCGGCGCTCTTGGGTCGATTTGCGAGCGTGGGTCTGGCTGAAGTTCGCCTTGAACTCGTCCGCGACCCTGGTGCTCATCGAGGCGCCGCAGCCGCGCAGGGTGTTGTCCACTGCGCCGGTGGCGGTCTTGAGGCCGCCCTGAACGCGCAGGGCCTCGCAGTAGATCCAGTCGTTGCTGTTGTTCGAGCGGGTGATGACGGTGGCGTTCATCTGCTCCAGGTTCGGAGCGCGGAAGCCTTGCGCCCACGAACCGCGGATGCGGAAGCCGTCGACGATGTCCCAGGCTGCGGCGAACTTGGGCTTGGCGACCGAACCGAAGTCCGAATACTCCTCGAAGCGGCCCGCGATCTGGACTTCCAGGTTGTGGACCAGCGGCACGCCCATGTCCGGCGAGATCAGCGGGGCGGCGAGTTCGACATAGGCCGAGAAGACGTCGCGTTCGCCGTAGGTGTCCGGGTTCTCCGACTGGTTGATCAGGTCCGAAGACTGAGCGCCCAACAGATTGGTGTAGCGGATGGTGCCGTCGACGCGGCTGTCGCGGTCATCCAGCTGGCTTTCGGTACGCAGCTCGACGCCGGCGGCGACGCCGACCGGACCGGCGGGCAGCTGGAAGACGTCCGGACGCGAGATGCGGAAGTCCCACATGCCCAGCTCGGTCTTGGTGCGGCGGATCATGTCCACGCGGATGCCGTCCAGGGCCGCCTGGTTCGACCGGGTGTCGTCACCGACCTTGGGGTTGGTCAGCGAGCCGCCGTTGAAGAAGTTGTAGGCGTCCGGCGTCGACTTGGCCGCCCACTCCTGCAGCTTGGTGGCGGAGATGTTGTCCGAAACGTCCTTGGCGGAAGCTTCTGACCAGGTCAGGGCGGTTTCCCAGTTCCAGCCGTTCCAGTCGCCGCGCAGGCCGCCCAGGATGCGGTACTGCTTGTTGACCACGTTGACGCTGATCGGGCCCATGTCCATGAAACGGTAGCCGGTCAGGGCCAGGTTCTGGTTGCCGTCCAGCGGGTTGTAGTGGTTGGAGCCGGGGATGATGAAGGCCACGGCCGAGGCGGTCGCGATCGGTTCCTGCCAGGCTTGGGATTCGGCATGATAGCCGCCCAGCTCGCCGAAGGCTTCGACGGCGTCGTTGATCTGGTACTTGCCGGTCACGAACAGGTTGAACCGGTCGATTTCCGGCATCACCGTCAGGCCCAGCTTGGCCATGTCGGTGTTCAGGTCCGAGGGCAGGTTGGCGCCGCTCATGACGCACAGTCCATCGCCGATCGAGGTGGCGCAGTCAGCGTGCGTGCCCGGCAGGATGGTGAAGGCGCTGTAGGGCGTGCCGTTGATGGTCGCGCCGTTGCCGCGAACGGTGAAACGGCCCCACGGGGTCAGCGGCGAGGTGCCGCCCAGGCTGCTGTTGTCTTCAAAGCCGGTGCCCTCGAACAGCGGGCGCAGGTTGTTGGAGGCGGTGAAGTTCTGGTCGAGCGTGTTCAGCTCGTCGCGGTGGTCATAGTTGAAGAAGGCCGAGATGTTGCCGCGACCGTCCTGAATGTCCTTGCCGCCATAGATCGACAGGTTCAGGTCGCGCAGGCCGGTGCCCTCGGCGCCGCCGTACTGGGTCGAGATCGTCAGGCCGTTCATGTCGTCGCGCAGGACGGTGTTGACCACGCCGGCCACGGCGTCGGCGCCGTAGATGGCGGCGGCGCCGTCACGCAGGACTTCCATGCGCTTCAGACCCGACACCGGAATGGCGTTGGTGTTGTAGGTCAGGACCGGCACCAGATGCTCGTTGGCCTGCGACGTCGGGTGGCCGACGACGCGACGGCCGTTCAGCAGCACCAGGGTGTTGCCGATGCCCAGGCTGCGCAGGTTCACCGAGCCGGTGTCGCCGCGCGCCGCGTTCGAGGTGTAGGGCAGGTAGGACGAGTTGAAGGTCACATCGCCCATCTGCGGGATGGAGCGGAACAGGTCGTCGCCCGAGGCCGGAGCGGCGGCGACGATGTCGTCTTCGCTGACGACGGTCACCGGCAGGGCGGCCGTCACCTTGGAGCCGCGGATCTGCGAGCCGACGACGACGATCTCGTCGACCTGAGTGACGTCGTCCTGCGCCTCCTGGGCGAAGGCGGCGGTTGCGCCGAACAAGGCCGTCGTGGCCAGCAGGGCCGTTCGCATGGTGCGGCGCGCCAAGACAGTGCTCATGAAATAATCATCCCCTTTGTGGTCATCGTTGAGCGCTCCCGTCTGAAGCAGGCGTCGCGTCGCTGACCGATTTGTGTGTCGAAGGAAGCCGCCCCCGCGAGCGCCGCATCGACGAATCGAAGACCTGCGTGGCGCGGGGAGTTCGCCTCAGTTCGGACTTGAAGCGGCCATAGTGCGGCGCGTCAACCTTAGCCGGAAAAATATTGCTGATATCCCAAATAATGGGCGCGATAATCACTCAAGCTCGTCCTTGAACTGCAGTTTTCGGCAATGCTATCGCTATGGTTCTTGATAATATTGTCCTGTGACACAGCGTGGCGGGCGCGATCAGCCCTCCGCGACGCACGGGCTGAGGCGGGGATTTCTGTATGCGTTTGGGTTTGATGAAGTCGGCGACGGCTGTTTCGGCTGCGGCCCTGATGCTGCTGGCTGGACCGGTGCTGGCCCAGGAGGCGGCGGTCCAGGTCCGGCCGACCACGGGCAGCGGCGGCGATATCGTCAACTACGGCCAGATCCACAGCCCAGTCGTGGGACGCGGCGGCATGGTGGTCAGCCAGAGCGATCCGGCGACCCGCGTCGGCGTCGACATCCTGCGCCAGGGCGGCAACGCGGTGGACTCGGCCATTGCGGTGGCCTTCGCCGAGGCGGTGACCCTGCCGCGCGCCGGCAACATCGGCGGCTCGGGCTATATGGTCGTGCATATGGCGGCCACGAAGGATCGCCCGGCCCAGGACATCGCCATCAACTATTACGGCACGGCCCCTGCGGCCACGACGCCTGACCTGCTGCTGGGGCCGGATGGTCGGTTCGACCGCTCCAAGCCGTCGGGCTTCCGCAATGTGGCGGTGCCGGGCACCGTCATGGGTCTGTGGGAAGCGCACCAGCGTTTCGGCTCCATGCCGTGGGCCGATCTGGTCGCTCCGGCGATCGCCCTGGCTGAGGACGGCTATGTCCTGTCTGACGGCGAGGCGGACGCCACTGCCGGCCGCGCCCGCGTTCTGGCGACCGATCCTGGCGCGCGGGAGGCCTATCTGAAGGCGGACGGCACGGCCTATCGCGCGGGCGAGATCTTCCGTCAGCCCCTGCTGGCCGAAAGCCTGCGCAAGCTGGCGCGCGGCGGGGCGGACGAGTTCTACAAGGGCGAACTGGCGCGGGAAATCGTGGCGGGCGTTCAGGCCGGCGGCGGCGTCATGACGATGGAAGACATGGCGGCCTATCGCGCCGATGTGTCAGAGCCGATCTGGGGCAGCTATCGCGGCCACCGCATCTCCTTCATGCCGCCGACGGCCTCGGGCGTCAGCGTCGCCGAGGCGCTGAACCTGCTGGAGCACTTCGACCTGCGCGCGATGGGGTGGGGCAGCGTCGACAGCCTGCACCTGATCTCCGAGGCGATGAAGATCACCTCGTCCGACCGCAACCTGATCGGCGGCGCTCCGCAGTGGACGACCCCGGCCAAGGGCCTGGCCAGCAAGGAATTCGCCGCCGAGCGCGTCAAGCTGATCTCGCTGGACAAGACGCTGAAGGCCGAGGACGTGCCAGAGGGCAATCCCTATCCGTTCGAGAGCAAGGACACGACGCACTATTCGGTGGCCGACGCCTACGGCAACGCAGTGTCGAACACCTATACGCTGTCGAACTCCTACGGCGCCCACGTCGCGCCGGTGGGCACGGGCATCCTGCTGAACAACCACCTGGACAACTTCTACTGGGGCACGCAGGGGCAGCCGAACTCGCCCGCGCCGGGCAAGCGCCTGGGCTCGACCATCACGCCGATGATCGTGTTCAAGGACGACAAGCCTTGGCTGGTCACCGGCACGCCGGGCGGCGGCTACATCATCGCGACGATGGTGCAGCTGGTCTCCAACGTGATCGACCACCAGTTGAATGTGGCCGAGGCCGCCATGCGTCCGCGCCTGAATCAGGGCGGCGGCGACAGCCCGCTGGAGCTGGAAGGCGGCTTCTCGCCCGACGTGGAGCGGCTGCTGCGCGAGCGCGGCCACACGGTGCGTCCGTCCATGACGATGGGCAGCACCCAGTCCATTCTGATCGACGGCGACCGCTTCCTGGGCGCCGCCGACACCCGCCGTCCGGACGCCCTGGCGCTGGGCGTCCGCTAAACCGACGGCTGATCAAGACCCTCTCCCGGCGGGAGAGGGTCAGGCCATTTCGCGCCAGGTCTTGCCGGTGACGCCGTCATAGTTGGTGGCGTGATAGACGCCGCGCGCTACGGCGCGGGCCAGGACGTCGGCGGCGACGTTGCCGATCTGGGCCACCGCGACCTGACGGGCGGCGGGGTCCTCGATGATCTTCTTGCCGGTCGACAGGCTGAACAGGGTGTCGCCGTCGAACGGGGCGTGGGCGGGGCGGATGGCGCGGGCCATGCCGTCCTGCGCCATGATGGCCACGCGCTGAAGCTCTACGCGGGTCAGGGCCACGTCGGTGGCGATGCAGGCGATGGTGGTGTTCTCGCGCGGCTGGGGCCGGAACTTGGACAGGCCCCAGTCCTCGGCCGAGGCGTGCAGGCCCGATGAGCCGAGGCCGCCGAACTCGTCGCCGATTTCATAGGGGGCGGCCCAGAAGCTCTTGCCGCCCGGCGCGATGACCGAGCCGACGCTGTTGACCGCCACGATGGCGCCGACCGTCCAGCCCGAGGCCATGACCGCCGATGCCGAGCCGATCCCGCCCTTCAGCGCGCCGGCCTCGGCGCCATAGCCCGCGCCGGCCGTGCCGAGGTCGAAGCGGTCGCCCGCCGCCTCCAGCGCCTGAACGGACAGGCGGCGATAGGGCGGCTCCATCTCCCACTGCTTGTTCCCGCCGTTGGCCAGATCATAGAGGCAGGCGGTCGGAATAATGGGCGAGGGGGGCACGCCCGGCGCCCCGCCCATGCCGTAGCCGCGCCCGCGCATCCCCATCCAGGCGGCGACGCTGTCGGCCGAGCCGAGGCCATAGACCGAGCCGCCCGACAGGATGATGGCGTCCACCTCCTGTACCAGATTTTCAGGGCGCAGCACGTCGGTCTCGCGCCCGGCGGGGCCGCCGCCGCGCACGTCGACGGCGGCCGTGGCGGGCTTTTCGGCCAGAATGACGGTCACGCCGGTGCGGACGCCCGCGTCATGGGCCTGACCGACTTTGAGCCCCTCGACGTCGGTGATCAGGTTCAGCGGCCCGGTGCGGCCGGACGCGCGGGCGGCGGACTGCGCTGCGGGTTTGGCGCTCGCAGCGCCGGCGGCGGAGGCTGCGGCGCCGATCAGGGCCGAGCCGAGGACGGTTCTGCGGTTCATCCGGCGGTTTCCTTTTCCAGAGCTTTATTGCGGACCAGATCCGGCGTCGCCGCCAGAAGTTTCTGCGTATAGGGGTGCGACGGCGCGGCGAAGACGGCGGCCGTCTCGCCCTGTTCGACGATTTTCCCGGCCTGCATGACCAGCAGGCGATCCGTCACCGTGCGCACGACGCTGAGGTCATGGGTGACGAAGAGGTAGGATAGACCCAGCCGATCCGACAGGTCGGCCAGCAGGTCCAGCACCTGAGCCCGCACGGACACGTCCAGCGCCGAGACCGCCTCATCCAGACAGATGACCGACGGCTCGGTGATCAGGGCGCGGGCGATGGCGATGCGCTGGCGCTGACCGCCCGAGAACTCGTGCGGATAGCGGTCGGCGGCGGCGCTGTTCAGGCCGACGCGCTCCAGCATTTCATCGACGCGGCGGCGGGCCTCGGCGGGGCTGGGGCGGGCGTCCAGCAGGTGGAAGTTCTCGGCCACCAGATCGCTGACCTTCCAGCGCGGATCGAAGCTGCCGTAGGGGTCCTGGAACACCACCTGGATGTCGCGGCGGATGGCCTTCAGGGCGGCGCCGCGCGCGGCGGTGATGTCGCGGCCCTTGACCCGGACGCGGCCCGCCTGCGGCGTCTCCAGCGCGAGGATGGCGCGCAGCAGGGTGGACTTGCCGCAGCCGCTCTCGCCGACCAGCCCGACGCTCTCGCCCGGCTGGATCGACAGGCTGACCTGATCGACGGCGCGGAAGGCTTTGGACCTGCCGAACAGGGCGGGCGCGCCGCCGTATTCGCGCACGAGATTCTCGACCTGAAGCACAGGTGCGGCGTCGGCCTGCGGGACGCTGAGGCGCGTCGGGGCGTGGGTCGCGTTGGCCAGAAGGCGCTGCGAATAGGCGTGAGCCATGCCGGCGCGGATGCGGTCGACGGGCGCTTCCTCGACCAGCTCGCCGTCCTTCATCACCGCCAGCCGGTCGGCGGTTTCGGCCACGACGGCGAGGTCGTGGGTAATGAGGATCAGGCCCATGCCGTCCTCGCGCACCAGCCGCTTCAGCAGATCGAGAACCTGCGCCTGCGTCGTCACGTCCAGCGCCGTCGTGGCCTCGTCCGCGATCAGCAGTTTCGGCGTCAGGGCGATGGCGATGGCGATGGCGACGCGCTGGCGCTGGCCGCCGGACAGCTCATGCGGATAGCGGCTCAGGGGGAAGCGTTCGGCGGGCAGGCCGACGCGATCCAGCACGGAACGGGCGACGGCGAGAGCCTCTTTGCGCGAGGCTTTCTTGTGCAGGCGCACCGTCTCGGCGACCTGATCGCCGATGGTCATGACGGGGTTCAGGGCCGTCATTGGCTCCTGGAAGATGATGCCCACGTCGCGGCCGCGCACCTGCTGCATCAGGGCGTCGGGGGCGTTCGAAACGACCTGACCGTTCAGGCGGATCTCGCCGGTCATGGTCGCGCGCGGCGGCGTCAGGCCCAGGACGGCCAGCGAGGTCATGGACTTGCCCGAGCCGCTCTCGCCGACAAGGCCGAGGATTTCGCCGGGGGCGACGGACAGGCTGACGTTCTTCAGGATTGGGGTCTGGCCGATCGACAGGCTGAGGTCGCGGATATCGAGGACGGTCATGGTCAACGCTCCCGCCGCACGCGCGGGTCGAACAGGTCGCGCAGGCCGTCGCCGGTCAGGCTGAGGCCCAGCACGGTCACGAAGATGGCGAGGCCGGGCATGATGGCCAGCCAGGGCGCGAAGCCGATCATGGTCTGGGCCTCGGCCAGCATCCGGCCCCAGCTGGGCGCGGGCGGCTGGGCGCCCAGGCCGACGTAGGACAGCCCCGCCTCGGCGACGATGCCGACGGCGAACTGGATCGCCGCCTGCACAACCAGCAGGCTCATCAGATTGGGCAGGATGTGTTGCAGCGAGATCAGGGCTTTCGACTTGCCCGCCGTGCGGGCGGCCAGGACGTATTCGCGGGTCCACAGGCCCTGGGCGGCGCCACGCGCGACGCGGGTGAAGACGGGAATGTTGAAGACGCCGATAGCGATGACGGCGTTGATCGCGCCCGGCCCCATGACGGCGGTGATCATCACGGCCAGCAGCAGGGCGGGGAAGGCGAAGATCAGGTCGTTGCCGCGCATGACCAGTTCGTCGACCCAGCCGCCGCGCGCGGCGGCTGTCAGGCCTAGGGGCGTGCCGATTGCGACGCCGATGCCGACGGCGACAAAGGCCACGACGAGGGAGTTCTGCGCCCCCGCCATGATCATCGACAGCACGTCGCGGCCGAAGTGGTCCGTGCCCATCCAGTGGGCGGCGGAGGGAGCGGTCAGCTTGGCGGCGATGTCGACTGCCTCGACGTCATAGGGCGTCCAGACGAGGGCCAGCAGGGCGGTCAGCAGGACGATTGCCGTAAGCGTCGCGCCCACGATCAGGGATAGAGGCCAGCGCACGCGGAGCTTGGCGGCGACGGGGATGGCAGGGGCGTCGGTCATGCGCGGCGTCCCCTCAAGCGCGGATCAGCGAACAGATAAGCCAGGTCGATCAGGAAGCTGACCAGGACCACGGCGAAGACCAGCACCACCACCACGCTCTGCACCACGATCAAATCGCGTTGGGTGATGGCCTGGAAGACCAGTCGGCCGAGGCCGGGCAGGGAGAAGACGTTCTCGATGATGATGCCGCCCGCCAGCAGGAAGGGGAACTGAAGGCCGAGGATAGTCAGGACCGGGATCCAGGCGTTCCTCAGGGCGTGTCGCCACAGGGCTTGATTGACCGACAGCCCCTTGGCGCGGGCGGTGCGGACGTAGTCCTCGTTCATGGTGTCGAGCAGGGCGGTTCTCAGCACGCGCGCCAGAATGGCGGCCTGCGGCGCCGCGAGGGCCACGGCGGGCAGGATCAGGGCCTTGAAGGCGGGCCAGAAGCCGCTGTTCCAAGCCGGGAAGCCGCCCGCCGAGAACCAGCCCAGGTTCACTGAGAACAGCAGGATCAGCAGCATGGCGATCCAGAAGTTGGGCAGGGCGACGCCGACCTGCGTCACGCCGATCAGGCCGGTGTCGACGGCGGTTCCCCTGCGGCTGGCGGCGGTGACGCCGATGGGCAGGGCGACAAGCAGCGACAGGACGGTGGCCATCAGGGCCAGCGGCGCGGACACGGCCAGACGTTCCGCGATCAGGCCGCCGACCGGCACCTGATAGGTGTAGCTGGTCCCGAACTTTCCGGTCAGCAGGTCGCCGAGCCAGGCGAAATAGCGCTCAAGGCCTGAGCCTTCGAGGCCCATCTGCTGGCGCAGGGCGGCGATGGATTCCGGGCTGGCGTTCAGCCCCATCATATAGCTGGCCGGATCGCCGGGCACGACCTGAAGCAGCAGGAAGATGACGACGGTCGCCGCCAGCAGCGTCAGGGCGTGGCCGCCCAGCTTCTTCAGCAGCCAGGCTGCCCCGAAGCGCCAGGCGACGAAGGCGAGGAGCCCGGCGCCCGCGATCAGGCTGATCAAGCCCCAGGGCAGGCCGCTCCCTGTGCGATCGGCGGTCGCGGCGCCCGCTGCGCCCGCGCCGGTCCAGTAGGCGCCGGTGACGTCGTTGGCGGCGATGGGGCCGTTGATCCACAGACCGTTCACGTCCGCCTTCCAAACGCCGATGCGCGAGGACTGGAACAGGAAGCCGTTGACCGCGTCATCGGCGATGCGGCGTTGCAGATCGCCCAGCAGGCGGTTGCGCGTCGGCTCGTCGGGGGCGGCGTTGACCTGGGCCAGCAGGGCGTCGAAGGCGGGGCTGTCGTAGCCGAAATAGTAGTCCTTGCGGCCATAGATGTCGTAATCCATTGGCTCGACGTGCTCGACGATGGTCAGGTCGAACTGGCGGCGCTTGAACACCTGATCCAGCCACTGGGCCCATTCCAGATTCTCAATCTTGGCGCGGATGCCCGCCTGAGCCAGTTGCGAGATCAGCACCTCGCCGCTGCGCCGGGCGTAGGGGCGGGGCGGCAGGCGAAGCGTCACGTCGATGCCGTTGGGATAGCCCGCCTCGGCCAGCAGCTGACGCGCCTTGGCGGGATCATGCGGATAGAGGCCGGTCAGGTCGACATAGCCCGGCGCCTGACGCGAATAGTGGCTGCCGATCGGCTGGCCGAAGCCGAACATGGCACCCTGGATCAGGGCGTCGCGGTCGATGGCGTAGGACAGGGCGCGGCGCACCCGCACGTCGTTGAACGGCGCCTTGGTGTTGTTGATCCCCAGAATGACCTTGCCTTCGGAGGCGCCGACGACGACGCGGAAGCGCGGGTCGCGCTGGAACTGGGCCACGTTTTCGGGCGCGGGATAGTTGGGGAAGGCGTCCACGTCGCCGGCGCTGACGGCGGCGAAGGCGGCGGTCGGGTCGCTGATGAAGCGGAAGACGACGCTGTTCAGGCGCGGGGCCGGACCCCAATAGCCGTCGCGGCGGATCAGGGTCAGCTGGCTGCCGCGCTGCCAGCTCTGCAGCTTGAACGGGCCGGTGCCGACCGGCGTGACGGCGTTGGTCGCGGCGGTGTTCGGCGACACCATCACCGCGTCGCCCCAGGCCAGGACATAGGGCAGGGTGGCCATCGGCCGCGACAGATGGATGCGCAGGGTCGCCGGGTCGACGACCTCGACGGTGCGGATCGGCTCGAACAGGGCCTTCTGGGCGTTGGTCGAGCCCTCGGCGGTGATGCGGTCGAGAGAGAATTTGGCGACGGCCGCGTCGAACGGCGAGCCGTCGGAGAAGGTCACGCCGCGCCGCAGATGGAAGGTCCAGGTCAGGCCGTCGGGCGCGGCCTCCCAAGACTCAGCCAGCGACGGGGCGACGGCGCCGTTCTGGGTCAGCCGGGTCAGGCCCTCGAAGACGTTGGCGTAGACGACTTCATCCACCGCGGCCGCCGCGCCTGAGGTCGGGTCGAGGTTCGGCGGCTCCAGCGGTAGGCCGAGGATCAGACGGTCACGCGGCGTCTGCGCCTGAACCTGCGGCGCGGTCAGGCCCCAGACGAGGCACAGGGCCAGCGACAGCATAAGCGTGATCAGGCCGGGCCGAAGCCCGCCGTTCCGGCCGCGCCGTCGGGATGCTGTCGCGACGCGTGTCGCCCCTGTCTTCGTCACCTTCCCTCGATCTCCCCCTTGCGACGTGGCCGATCTTCGTCAGCCTACGTCATGGATTTGCACTCACGCCATGGATTAAGCGCGCCTCACCACGGCTGGCGCGCCAGAGAGGCGGGGCAGGCGGCCGTGGCTTCGGTCGCGGCGGCGCGGGCGGCCTCGAACTCTTCCTTGGCCTTGGCGAAATCCGCTTGGAACGCCGGATCGGCCTTTAGTCGCGTGACGATGGTCGCGCCGACGATGCGGCCCGCCTCGACGTCGCTGGGATAGTGGACGCCGCACACCGCGCGGCTTTCGCCATAGGCCAGTCCGCGTCGCAGGATGGCGTCGGCGCGGTCGGGCGCCAGTTCGGCCAGCACCAGCGCCCAGGCCCAGCCCAGCGCCGAGTGGCCCGACGGATAGGAGCCGCTGGCCGCCAGCCATGTCTCGGGCGCGATACAGGTCGGCAAAGGCTCGACCACGAAGGGGCGTTTGCGGAAATAGCCCTTCTTGGCCGGGGTCTGGATCATCTCCAGATCGCCGAGCATCTTGCCCATCAGCAGGGTCAGGGTCGGCATCTGTTCAGGCTGGAATTTGAAACCGAGGGCGCAGTCGAAGGCGCGTGGCGCGCCGGGCGTTTCGATCTCATTGTCGGCGCGGGCGATGGCCCAGCGTTCGGAGCCTTCCAGCGCGCGCATGGCCCAATAGGCGGCGATGTCGGCCTGTTCGCGCAGCGAGCCTTCCTCGGGCGGCGGCGGCAGGAAGTTGGCGGCGTTGGGCGTGTTCTCAGCCGTCAGATAGCCGTGCGGATGATCGCGGAACCCTTCCCAGAAGGTTGTGGGCGCAGCCGTCGCCGTCTGCGTCGCGGCCGTGCTGGCGCAACCGCTCAATGCTCCGCCAAGCGCGAGAGCCAGGCTCATCGCGGTGAGAGAGGAAGAGCGGCGCGAGAGGGTCATGGAAGAACTCCGGTCGGAAACGATCATGCGGCGACGGCGCCGGGGCGGCCCGATTCAACGGTCCAGGATTTCAGGGTCGACAGGCTGGCCGTCGGATCGCGCACGTCGCTGATGACCTGATAGCGCGTATCCATGCGGTCGGGGCGCACGTCGATCGACATATAGCCGCGCGGGCGGCTGTCGAAGAACTTCACCTGCGGATTATTGGGCATGACGGCCATCAGCCCGTCGTAGCTGGGGCCGGTCGAGGTGATGGAGGTGCCGACGAACTCGGTCGCCACGGTGGCCGAGGCCGGGTCGCGGCTGTCCAGCTTCACATCGTTGGTCCAGAACGAGTGGTAGTCGCCGCTGAGGACCACGGGGTTGGACGGCTTCAACTCGGACAGGGCGCCGGTCAGGCGGTCGCGGGCGGCGGGGAAGCCATCCCAGGTGTCGGTCCAGTAGCGGTTTTCCTCGGCCGGGCTGCGGGCCAGACGCAGGCCCGCCATCACCAGATTCTGGCCCAGGATGTTCCACCGCGCATCGGCGCGGGCCAGGCCGTCGTACAGCCAGCGCTCCTGCTCGAAGCCGAGGAAGGTGCGAGAGGGATCCAGTCGGTCGGTGCAGGTCGCGTCGGTGACGATCTGGCCCTTGCCGCCATTCTCGCCGTCGCTGCACGGCTGTTTCGAGCGGTATTGCCGCCCATCCAGCATGAAGAATTCGGCCAGCCTGCCGTAGCGGACGCGGCGATAGATCGGCATCTGCAGGGCGGCGTTCAGGCGCGTGCGGCGGATCGGCATGGCCTCGTAGAAGGCCTGATAGGCGGCGGCGCGGCGTTGCAGGAAATCGCTGGGCGCGACGCCTGAAATCTTGGACCAGACGCCGGAATAGTCATCCTGAACCTCATGGTCGTCCCAGATGGCGACACAGGGCGCGACGGCGTGCAGACGTTGCAGGTTCGCGTCGGTGCGATGCAGGGCGTAGCGGTTGCGATAGCCCGCCAGCGTCGTCGCTTCCTCGAGGTTGTAGGGACGCACCACCTGGTCGGCGCGGCCAGGCCACAGGCTGTATTCATAGATGTAGTCGCCCAGGAACAGGGTCAGGTCGGGCTGCTCGTCGGCCATGTGGCCGTAGGCGCTGAAATAGCCGCGCTCCCAGTGCGAACAGGAGGCGACGGCCAGGCGCAGGTGATCGGCTGCGGCGTTGGGGGCGGGCGTGGTCAGGGCGCGGCCGGTCGGGCTCTGCTGGCCCTGTGCAGTGAAACGGTACCAGTAGGGGCGTTGGGGGGCGAGACCGGCGACCTCGACATGGACGCTGTGCGCCGCGTCGGTCGAGGCGGCCATGTTCCCGGCGGCGACGATGCGGCGGAACTGATCGTCGGCGGCGACTTCCCAGCGCACGGGGACGTCTCCCGACAGGCCCCCCAGACCATCGGCGGCCAGAGGGTCGGCGGCCAGCCGGGTCCAGATGACGAAGCCGTCCGGCGCGGGATCGCCGCTGGCGACGCCCAGCGGAAACAGATAGGCGCCGCCCGCCTGCGCGCGGCCGAAACTCAGCACGGCTGGCGCGACGACCAGACCGGTCAGCAGGGCGCGGCGATCAAGGCGGGAAGCGAAATAAGCCATTATACCATCAGCAAAAGACGCAGGGCGGACCGGCCGGAACCGGCCCGCCCTGCTCGGGGAGAAACCTCAGAAGTCCATCGACAGCCGCACGCCATAGGTGCGGCCCTGGCTGGGCGAGGTGGTCGGACGGGCCGAGCCGTTGAACCCGTTGCGCGTCTCTTCGTAGTAAGTGTTGAACATGTTCCGCACCCACAGCCCCGCCCGCCAGTTGGCGCCCGCCGGGCTGACGCTGAAGTTGGCGTTCCACAGCCAGTAGGCGTCGATGATCGACGAGGAACTGACCGAATACAGCTCGTCCCGATAGTTGTAGTTGGTCTCGGCGCGCAGCTCCCATCCCGCCATGTCCCAGTCATAGGAAACCGAGCCGCCGTAGTTCATCTTCGGGAAGGACAGGCGTTCGCCGGAGCGGTCGTTGGTGATGATGATGTCCCAGGGGCCGTCCGGCGGGTTGGCCGCGTCGGTCTTGGCGCCGTCGATGGCGTTGTATTCATCATACTCGCCGGTCTTGTAGCCGATGTTCTGGCTGATCGTCAGGCCGTCGACCGGAACCCAGGTCAATTCGATTTCGCCGCCCCAGATGTGCGACTTGGGCACATTGGTGATCTTGCCGAGACGGCCGGTGTCACGATCGTACTCGAGACCCTGAACCTGCTGGTCCTTGTAGTCGTAGTAGAAGAGGGCGCCGTTCATTCGCAGGCGGCGGTCGAACAGGTCCGATTTGATCCCCGCTTCATAGGCGATGACGATTTCCGGCTTGAACGGGGTCGCCGAGGTCGCGTTGTAGGTCGTGAACCCGCCGGATTTAACACCGCGCGCTACGCTGGCGTAGAACAGGGCGTCGTCCGCCATCTTGTATTCCAGCCCCAGACGGCCCGACACCTCGCTGAGGTCGGTGTCGTAGCTGATTGCAGGCGGCGTCGGGTTGGGCGCGACCACAGTGCCGCTGCTGTCCAGGGTCCGCTCCTCCGTTTCCCAGCGCAGGCCGGCGATTAGGTTCAGGCGCTCGTTCACCTGGTAGGAGTTATGAGTGAAGATGCCGAAGGCTGACACCGACTGTCCGTAGCCCGTGTTGATCAGGTTCGGATTGCCGCGGAAGTTTGTGTAGAAGCCGCCATCGATGCTTTCATCAGCATAGTGGGCGCCGACCATCCAATGGAACGGGCCATCGCCATTGGAACTTAGGCGCAGTTCTTGAGCGAAGACGTCGATGTCGTTGTAAAAGAAAACGTTCGACTCGTTGAAGCGGGTGCCGTCCCAGTCGTTGAACTCGCTGCGCGAGAAGGTCTGGTAGGCCGTGATCGAAGTCAGGTCAGCCCAGCCCAGGTCGGCCTTGATGCGGGCGCTGATGTCGAAGCCGTCATTGTCGCGGAACGGTTTGGCGTTCAGGCCGACCCCGGCCACGGCCGCCATTTCCGGCGAGATGCCCCAGCCCGTAATGCGCCAGGCGGTGTCCTTGGGGTAGGTCACAGCGCCGCCCGAGACCGTGTACGGCCCCAGCAGGCGGAAGCCGCGGCCGTCGGATTTGTCGACCGAATAGGTGGCGCTGAGGTCGGCGGTGACGGTCTCGCTGATGTCCCAGGTCAGGCGGCCGCGGATGGCGGTCTTGTTCACGTCGCCCAGCTTTTCGCCGGTGTCGCGGTGGTACTGCCAGGCGCCGCCCTGTTCGGTGACGGCGGCCAGACGGCCCAGCAGGCTCGGGGCGATCTGGCCCGAGACATAGCCCTCGACCTTGTAGCGGTCGAAGGTCCCGTATTCGGCGTTGAACCCGGCGCGGAAGTCGGCGGTCGGGGCGTTGGTGATGATGTTGACGGCGCCGCCGGTGGTGTTGCGGCCGTAAAGCGTGCCCTGCGGTCCGCGCAGGACCTCCAGCCGGGCGATGTCGAACATCGCGCCCTGGGTGGTCACGGTGTAGGGGTGGGCCACTTCATCGACGTAGATGCCGACCGTCGAGGCGTTGTTCGAGGAGTATTCGCGCGCGCCGATGCCGCGGATGCGGAACTGGGGCTGGCCGCCGCCGAACTGGCTGTCGACCTCCATGTTGGGGACGGCGTTCTCGAGATCGTTGACGACCGAGATGCCCTTCTCATCCAACTGTTCGCCGCCGACGACGCTGAGGGAAACGCCGACGTCCTGGCTGGCCTGTTCGCGGCGCTGGGCTGTGACGATGATTTCATCGACGCGTGTGGCCTGATCTGCCGAGCGGGTGTTGCTCTGAGCGTTGGCGTTAGAGAAAGCGGCTATTGTCAGTAAACTGACAGAAGACGCCAAGATATATTTGTTCATATCGTCCCCCTCAATACCATTGGTATTCTAACTTATGGTTTTGATGATGCTGGAAAGGCGATCGATCAACTCATCGATCTGGTCGCGGCTGATAATCAAAGGAGGCGACAGCGCGATGACATCTGCCGTCACTCTTACCAGGATTCCGTCATCGAAGGCGCGGTGGAAGGCTTCCGTGGCGCGGGCGCCGGGGGCGCCGGGACGGGGTTCAAGCTCAATTCCCGCCACCAGACCCATGTCGCGGATGTCGATGACATGCGGCAGACCCTTCAGGCTGTGCACGGCGTCCTGCCAGTAGGGCATAAGGTCGGCCGCGCGCTGGAACAGGCCTTCGTTCTCATAGACGTCCAGCGTCGCCAGCCCGGCCGCCGCCGCCAGCGGGTGGCCGGAATAGGTGTAGCCGTGGAAGAACTCGATGCCCGGCCCGGCCGCGCCCTCGACCACCGCCTGATAGACGGCGGCGCTGACGCCGACGGCGCCCATCGGCACGGCGCCGTTGGTCAGGCCCTTGGCGCAGGTCGTCAGGTCGGGCGTGACGCCCAGTGCCTCGGCCGCCGTCAGGGCGCCTAAGCGGCCGAAGCCGGTGATGACCTCGTCGAAGATCAGCAGGATGCCGTGCCGGGCCGTGATCTCGCGCAGGCGTTCCAGATAGCCGACCGGCGGCACGATCACCCCGGCCGAACCGGACATGGGCTCGACGATGACGGCGGCGATGGTTTCGGCGCCGTGGGTCTCGATCAGAACCTCCAGCTCATCGGCCAGATGCAGGCCCCAGGTCGGCTGACCGCGCGTGAAGGCGGCCTCCTCGAGGTTCAGCGTGTGGGGCAGGTGGTCGACGCCGGGCAGGGTGAGGAAGCCGCGTCTGTTGTTCTCCAGCCCGCCGACGGAAATGCCGCCGAAGCCGACGCCGTGATAGCCCTTCTGGCGGCCGATCAGGCGGGTGCGGTTCTCGAACCCGCGGGCGCGCTGATAGGCGAGGGCGATCTTCAGGGCGCTATCCACCGCCTCGGATCCCGAACCGGCGAAGAAGACGTGGTTCAGGTCGCCGGGCAGCAACATGCCCAGACGCGAGGCCAGCTCGAACGCCAGCGGATGGCCGAGCTGGAAGGTCGGGGCGTAGTCGAGAACCTCAGCCTGACGCTGGATGGCCTCGACGATCGGCCGGCGCGCGTGGCCGGCGTTGACGCACCACAGGCCGGCGGTGCCGTCCAGCACCGCGCGACCGTCCGGCGTGAAGTAATGCATGTCCCTGGCCGAGGCGAACAGGCGCGGCTGCGCCTTGAAGGCGCGGTTCGCCGTGAACGGCATCCAGAACGGATCAAGGTCGTTGACGGCTCTGGCGTCGTTGTCGGGGGTCATGCGGTCATCCTCTGTCTTTCGCCAGTAGCGGCCGAACCGCAACGAAAGGGAAGACTGTTACTTGTCGGGCGCAGCACACAGATAAAAAAGGATATTTTATCTGTGTGCTCGATTTTGTGAGCGGGCTGATCGATCAGTAGCGAAGGGTCAGCCGCGCGCCGATCGTGCGAGGACGGCCGGGCTGGGCGATGTCCGCGCTGGTGAAGAAGTTGCGCGTCAGATCGTAATCCTGATCGAACAGGTTGCGCGCCCAGAAGGCGATGGACCAGTCGGCGTTTTCAGGCCCCACGGTGATGCTGGCGTTGGCCAGCCAATAGGCCTCGACATCGTATTTCTGGCCCAGCCAGGACGGGTATTCATCGCGATAGCTGTAGTTGGCCTCGGCCGTGACGGCGAAGCCGCCGACGGTCCAGTCGTAGCTGACCGATCCGCCGTAGGACCAGGCGGGGAAGGGGATCTTCTGGCCCGACTTGTCGATGTAGACGGTGGCGCGCGGCGTCTGCTGGCAGGCGCCGATATCCAGGTCGGTGAAGTCGGTGTATTCGCCCTTCTTGTAGCTGAGGTTCTGGCTGATCCTCAGACCGGCGGCAGGGCGGAAGACGCCTTCCAGTTCGGCGCCGTAAATCTTGGAATCGGCGTTTGTAAAGCGGCCGACCGGGCCGTTGGCGCCGCAGACGGCCGACAGCACCTGCTGGCCGTTGTAGTCGTAGTAATAGGCCGCGCCGTTGATCTGGACCGCGCGCGACGGGTCGGCCTTGAAGCCGAGCTCATAGGCCCACAGGATTTCCGGATCGAAAGGCTCGATGCCGCTGCTGTCGCCGGTGTTGTAGGTGGTGAAGCCGCCGGACTTGGCGCCCCGGCTGGCCGAACCGTAGAGCAGGACATTGTCGGCGGGCTTGAACTCCAGCGCCGCCTTGCCGGTCAACGGGGTCATCTTGGTGTCGACGCTGGTCGGGGGCAGGGCGGTGGCGCCGCCGAAGGCCGAGCCGAAGCCCTCAAGCTCGCGGGTTTCTTCTTCGTAGCGCAGACCCAGAATGGCTTTCCACCGCTCGGCGAAGGCGTATTCGGCCTGACCGAACAGGCTCCAGGACTCGACCTTCTGGTCATAGGTGACCTGGGCGTAGGTGTTGTAGATGTCGATGAAGTCCGAGAAGTAGCGCTCGTGCAGGTCCTGTTTCGAATAGTAGAAACCGGCCACCCAGGTCAGAGGGCTGTCGTTGTCCGAGGCCAGACGCAGTTCCTGTGAAATCACGTCCACGTCGCTGCCGAAGAAGGTGTCGGCCTCGACCGAGGGGCTGGAATCCCAGTCGCCGTATTCGCTGCGCTCCAGCGTTTCATAGCTGGTGATGCTGGACAGGTTCATGCCCTTCAGCGCCACATTGGCGTTCAGCGAGGCGCCCCACGAAGAGTTGTCTCGGCCCGGCTTGGCGTTCACATCGCGGCCAATGGCGTCAGCGAAGCGTTGCGACAGGCCCCAGCCGGTCTTGGAGCGGTCCTTGTCGGCGGGGATCAGATAGCTGGGGCGGTTGATCGCGCCGGTGTGCAGGTCGCTGATCAGATACAGGCCCTGATTTTCCGATTTGTCGACGCCGCCGTGGACGTCGAGCAGGGCCGTGAAGGTCTCATTGGGCGTCCATTCCAGCAGGGCGCGGGCGCCGGTGCGGTCGGCGTCGCCCAGGCTTTCGCCGGTGTCGCGGTTGCGCTGCCAGGCGCCGCCTTGCTCAGTCGAGACGGCCAGACGACCGCGTAGCGTGTCGGTCAGCGGGCCGGAGACATAGCCTTCGCCCCGGAACAGGTTGTGGCTGCCCCACTCGGTCATCAATCCGGCCGACAGGTCTTCGGTCGGGCGTTTGGTGACGAAGCTGATGGCGCCGCCGGTAGTGTTGCGGCCGTACAGGGTGCCCTGCGGCCCTCGCAGCACCTCGACCCGATCGATGTCGAAGATCAGTCCCTGGGTCATGATCGGGACCGGATAGGCGACCTCGTTCACATAGACGCCGACGGTGGGCGAGTTGTTTGAGGCGTAGTCCTGAAAGCCGACGCCGCGCATACGGAACTGGGCCGCGCCGCCGCCGAAGGCCGGTTCGACCTCCAGATTGGGCGTGGCGTTCTGAAGCTGGTTGACGTTGGTGACGCCCTGTTGCGTCAGGCTTTCGCCGCTGAGGACACTGAGGGCGATGCCGACATCCTGAGCCGCCTGTTCGCGGCGCTGGGCGGTGACGATGACCTCATCGACCGCGGTGGCGGTCGGTTCGTCGGGCGCGCGCTGCGCGGCGACGGAGGTGGCGGACAGGGCGAGCAGGGCCCCGGCGGAAACGCTGACCATCAGACGATTCATCGTCTTTCCTCCCCATGAGGCCGCCGCAGTCTTTGAAGCCGCGTTCAGCCGTCGCGACCGGGGCAACCCGGTCGCCGAACTCTCTCCGCCGCCGATATCTTCCGCAATGCAGCATACGCAGTTGCAGCGACCGGTAGTGAAAACCCTCTTCCCTTAGCGATCAGTAGCCGCCTCGCAGAAGTTTTGGGCAAGGCTGTTTCTTCGGTTGCCTATATCACTGTCTGATTTGGGGAAAATATTCCAATGATCGGAATAGTGATCATTCGCAGCGGCGCCGTCAGAAAGTCGGCGGGGTGCAGGCGCTGATGACCACGCAGGGGCAGTCGCCGATGTTGCGGAAACGGTGCGGCAGGACGCTGGGGAACAGATAGCCTTCGCCCGCCTTCAGCACCCGCGACTGACCGTCGACGGTGACTTCCAGACGGCCCGAGATGATCATGCCGCCTTCTTCGCCTTCGTGGGACAGCATCACCCGGCCGCTGTCCGAGCCGGGCTGATAGGTCTCGTACAGTATCTGAAGGCTGGAATCCTGACTGGATCCCAACTGGCGGTAGGAGACCTCGCCACGCGAGATTTCGGTCAGTTCGTCGTGGCGATAGAAGTATTTGGTCGGGGTCTCGAACTCCGAGCTGAAGAAGTCGCCCAGCGATATGCCCGCCGCGTCCAGCAGCCGTTTCAGCGAGCCGACAGACGGGCTGGTGCGGCCGCTTTCGACCAGGCTGACGGTGCTGGACGGCACCCCCGCCTTGCGGGCGAGCGCGCGTTGCGACAGGCCGAGGCGGTCCCGAAGGGCACGCAGGCGCGGGCCGATGATGTTTTCTTCTTCCATATCGCCGCGCGCCATTTGTCAGCTCCGCTTGCGGGTCAGCAGGTCATAGGCCGCGCGGGCCATGACCTTGGCCGAGTTGGTCATGTCGTCGATGCCGACCCATTCGTCGGGCTGGTGCGCCAGGTCGAGCACGCCTGGACCATAGGCGATGCAGTCCTTGAGCCGACCGATGCGGTCGATGTGCTTCTGGTCATAGGTGCCAGGCGAGCAGACGAACTGGGCCTTTTTGCCGAGCACCGTCTCGATGGCGGCGGCCGTCGTGCTGGCGACGGGACCGTCGCGGTCGGCCATGCTGGGCGCCACTTCGAACAGGTCGCGCATTTCATAGCGGAAGCCGTGGCGCTGGGCCGCCAGGCCGTCGAGGATGGCCTTCACCTCGCCCTTCACGTCCTCCAGCGTCTCCTCGATCAGGAAGCGGCGGTCGATGACCATGCGGCTGGAATCAGCGACGCAGGGCGCGGGGAGGCCGTCGAAGCCCTCGGCCTGACCGCCGTGGATGGAGTTGATGTTCATCGTCGACTGGCGGGCGCCTTCGGGCACCACCGGCATGTCTGAATGGCGGGCGGCCATGGCGGGGTAGAGTTTGCTCTCAAACTCCTCCATCACCGCGCCCATGTGGCGGATGGCGGAATCGCCGAGGAAGGGCATGGAGCCGTGGGCGATGCGGCCCTTGGTCTCGATCTCGGCCCACCAGACGCCGCGGTGGCCGATGCAGACCCGGTCCACGTTCAACGGCTCGGGGATGATGACGTGGTTGACCTTCGGCTCCGAGAACCAGCCGCGTTCGGCCAGATAGGCGACGCCGCCGTAGCCGCCGGATTCCTCGTCCACCGTGCCGGAGATTTCCAGCGCGCCGGGCAGGGGCAGGCCGGAATCGATCAGGGCCTCGACCGCGATGATGGAGGCGGCCAGCCCGCCCTTCATGTCGCAGGCGCCCCGGCCATAGACCTTGCCGTCCTTCACCTCGCCGCCGAACGGATCGACGGTCCAGCCGGACCCGACCTCGACCACGTCGATGTGGCTGTTGAAGTGGACGCAGGGGCCGGGCTCCGACCCGGTCCAGCGGGCGATGACGTTGGTGCGGGGGTATTGATCGCTGTCGCCCGGCGAGCCTTCGCCGCGCACATATTCGACGGTGAAGCCGCGCTTCTTCAGCCGCTCGCCGATGTATTCGGCGCAGGGGCGATAGGCCTCGCCCGGCGGGTTGATGGTGGGAAAGCGGATCAGGTCCTGCGTCAGGGCGACCAGTTCGTCGGTGCGGCCGTCGATCAGGTCCATGACGGTCTGCATTGTGGGGGCGCTCATCGGTGGAACCTCACTCGGCGGCCAAGGCGGCCAGAACCGCGTCGGTCATCTCAATGGTGGATACGGCGGCGACGCCGGGGTGGGCGATATCGGGGGTGCGCACGCCGCTGGACACGACGCGGCGCACGGCGCGCTCCAGCCGGTCGGCCAGGTCCGCTCGGTCGAAGGACCAGCGCAGGCACAGGGCGAAGGACAGGATGGTCGCGATGGGGTTGGCGACGCCCTGTCCCGCGATGTCCGGCGCCGAACCGTGGATCGGTTCATACAGGCCCCGGCTGTTGCCGCCTTGCCCAAGCCCGGACAGGGAGGCGGAGGGCAGCAGGCCCAACGATCCCGTCAGGGCCGCGGCAGCGTCCGACAGGATGTCGCCGAACAGGTTGTCGGTGACGATGACGTCGAACTGGTCCGGGCGCCGGACCAGCTGCATGGCGCAGTTGTCGGCGTACATATGCGACAGCTCCACGTCGGGATAGTCGGCGGCGACTTCGGTGGCGACCGCCCGCCACAGGGCGCCGGTCTCCATGACGTTGGCCTTGTCCACCGAGCAGACGCGGCGCTGGCGCGTACGGGCCAGTTCGAAGGCCGTGCGGCAGACGCGCGCGATCTCAGCCTCGGTGTAGGCTTGGGTGTCGTAGGCGCGGCGCTGGCCGTCTGCGTCCACTTCATTAGCGCGGGGCAGGCTGAAATAGACGCCCGCCGTGGCCTCGCGCACGATCAGGATGTCGAGGCCCCGGATCAGTTCGGGCTTCAGCGCCGAGGCGTCCAGCAGTTCGTCGAAACAGACGGCGGGGCGCAGGTTGGCATAGAGATCCAGCGCCTGACGCAGGCGCAGGATGCCCATTTCGGGCCGTTGGGCGCGGGGCAGGTGGTCCCACTTCGGCCCGCCGACGGCGCCGAACAGGACGGCGTCGGAGACCAGAGCCTGCTGCACCACGTCTTCGGCGATGGGCGCGCCGACGGCGTCGATGCTGGCGCCGCCCGCAAGGGCCTCGCTTAGTTCGATGCGCAGCCCGGCGTTCCGGGCCCAGTCGACGACGCGCAGGGTCTCGCGGATGATCTCGGGCCCGATGCCGTCGCCCGGCAGGACCAGAAGTTTGAAGACGCGGTCAGATGCAGCGGCCACCGTCGACCTCCAGCGCCACGCCCGTGATCATCGAGGCGTCGTCCGAACACAGGAAGGCGGCGGCGGCGCCCATGTCCTCGGGCGTCGAGAAGCGGCCGATGGGGATGGAGGCCAGGAACTTGGCCCGCACCTCGGGCGTGTCAGCGCCCATGAAGGTCTTCAGCAGGGGGGTGTCGCCCGCCACCGGGTTCAGCGCGTTCACCCGCACCTGGAAGGGCGCCAGCTCGACCGCCATCGCCCGCGTCGCCGTGATGACCCAGCCCTTGGAGGCGTTGTACCAGGTCAGGTTGGGCCGGGGGCTGACCCCGCCGGTCGAGGCGATGTTCAGGATGGCGCCTGCACCTTGCGCCTTCATCGCCGGGACGAAGGCCTTCGACATCAGATAGATGGAGCGCATGTTGACCGCGGCGATGCGGTCGAAGGCCTCGTCGGACAACTCGTCCAGCGGCTGGGGCGTGTGGCCGACGCCTGCATTGTTGACCACGATGTCGACCCCGCCCAGCAGGCGGTTCGCGGTCTCGGCCAGGGCGGCCACTTCGGCGGCGCTGGATACGTCGACCTTCACGCCCAGATCGGCGTCGCCCAGTTCAGCGGCTAAAGCGCGGGCGGCGTCGCCGTTCAGGTCGGCGACGATGACGCGGGCGCCTTCCTCGGCGAAGCGGCGCGCGATTCCGGCGCCGAAGCCGGAGGCTCCGCCCGTGACGATCGCTCGCTTGCCCTCCAGCCGCTTCGATCTGTTCTCCCCCAAGACGCTACTCCCTTGCGCTATCCGTGATGGGCCGCGACGGTCTTCAGGGTGGTGAAGGCGTAGAGCGCCTCGAATCCCTTCTCGCGACCGTGGCCCGACCTGCCGACGCCGCCGAAAGGCAGTTCAACCCCGCCCGCTGCGCCGTAGTTGTTGATGAAGACCTGTCCGGCGCGCAGCCGCTTCGCCAGCCGCATCTGGCGCCCGCCGTCGGCGGTCCAGACGCCCGCGACCAGGCCGTAATCGGTGCCGTTGGCGATGGCGACGGCGTCGTCCTCGGTCTCGAACGGAATGACGACGACGGCAGGGCCGAAGATTTCCTGCTGCGCCAGCGGATGATCGGGCGCGACGTTTGCGAACAGGGTCGGGGCCACATAGGCGCCGCCTGACGGCAGGTCGCCCAGCGTCGCCTGCGCGACGATGAGGCCGTCGGCGCGGCCCTTGTCGATGAAGCCTTCGACCATGACCTGCTGCTTCTTCGACACCAGCGGGCCGACGTCGCGGTCGTCCATCGCGGGGCCGACGGTCAGGGCGCTGAACCGTTCAGTCATGCGGCGCACGACTTCGTCGTAGACGCTGCGCTGGACCAGCACGCGCGATCCGGCCGAGCAGGTCTGGCCCGCGTTCTGGACGCCCGCGTTGACCAGGAAGGGCAGGGCCTTGTCCAGATCGGCGTCGTTGAACACCAACTGAGGCGACTTGCCGCCCAGCTCCAGCGTCACCGGCACGGCGTTGACCGCCGCCGCCTGCTGGATGGCCACGCCCACCCCGGTCGAGCCGGTGAAGGACAGATGGTTGATCCCCGGATGGGCGGCCAGCGCCGCGCCCGCCTCGGCTCCCGTGCCGGTCACGATGTTCAGAGCGCCTGCGGGCAGGCCGCAATCGGCGGCGATGTGGGCGAAGGCCAGGGCGGTCAAAGACGCCTGTTCGGCGGGCTTCAGCACTACGGCGTTGCCGACGCACAGGGCCGCCACGACCGAGCGGCCGATGATCTGCATCGGATAGTTCCAGGGGATGATGTGGCCCGTCACCCCGTGCGGCTCGCGCAGGGTGTAGACGGTGTAGCCGTCCTGGAAGGGGATGGTCTCGCCGTGCAGCTTGTCGGCTGCGCCTGCATAGAATTCGAGATAGCGGGCCAGGGCGATCACGTCGTTGCGGGCCTGCTTCAGCGGCTTGCCGACGTCCAGCGCCTCAAGCTCGGCCAGCATGTCGATGCGGGCTTCGACCTCGCGGCTCATGCGGGCCAGGATGCGGCCGCGTTCGACGGCCGTCATGCGGCCCCAGTCTCCGTCGAAGGCGGCGCGCGCGGCGCGGACGGCGGCGTCCACGTCTGCGGCGGTCCCGGCGGCCAGAGCGCCCATGACCTCGCCCGTCGACGGGTTCTCGATCGGCAGGGTCGCGCCGCCGGCGGCGGACCGCCATACGCCGTTGATGAAGACCTTGTCCGTGGAAAATGGCGCCGCCATTCGTTTCCGCCCATCCTGCCTGCGATCTTCTCTGAGGGATCGCTAGCCTGAGAGTGGGCCGCATTACGGATTATGCAACAAGCCCTTTTTGCGTGGGGGCTAAGTCGTTGATTTAGCGCCTGTGATGCTCAAAATATTGAGCGATATCGGCCATTCTCAACGAATGGCTCAATCCGGGTTGGCGATCGGCGCGGTCGGCGCGGGCGCCTTGGCGGCTTCTTCTTCCAGCCTTCGGCGTTGGTCAGGGTCTTCGTCCGGCTGAGGGGTGGTGACGCTGGGATCGGGTTGTCGGTCCCGGCGTTCTGCATCGCCGGTTTCGCGGCGGGCCTGCTCCTGAAGGCTGTCTTTGTCAGCGGGGCTGCGGGGGTCTTGATCGTTTGCCGTCATCGTCTTCTCCCTGTGAAGGCGGAGAGAGGGAGGTCGTCGCCGGCGCCCCTCTCTCCCCTCCAGACTGTTCAGGTTCCGGTGCCAAAGCCCTTGGGACCACCCGCGCCAGCCGCGCCGGCGCCGCCGGTTGCGGGCGTCGCGCTCCGGTCAGCGGGGTTGCTGGTCTGCCCTGGGTCCTGGTTGGCGGCCGCCTTCCGGGTGGCTCGGCCCGCTTCGACCTCGTCGCCGTCGAGGCCGGTCTCGTCGTCCCGGTTGGGGTCGTTCGGTTGCACGTCGGTCATGGCGTTTCTCCGTGTTGGTTGAGTGAAATCAAGCAACAGGGGAGGAGGCCGGTTCCTACGGCGCCGCTACACGAAAAGTTTGGAAACGGGACGGGAACTCCCCGGAAACCCTTTACTCCCGAGCGATATGCCGGTGAGCCTGACCGATAGACGGCATCGCCTGCCGTCCAACCACCCAGGCTATCGGGCGGGAGCGCAATTCTACAATTTCAGCAAGGAAAGTGTGTGGCGGAGAGGGGGGGATTCGAACCCCCGGTACGCTTCCACGTACGCCGCATTTCGAGTGCGGTACATTCAACCACTCTGCCACCTCTCCGCGGGTCGGTAGTCCCTAATGGGGCTGAGCGAGCGGTCTCTCTAATGAAAGCCGTGCCGGGCTGCAAGCCGTATGTCGAAGAAAATCGACTGCCGCTTCAACGCTGTCCGGGAAGGGCCAGTCCCGAGGGGGCGCCGCCTGACGGTTCGGGGCCGATATAGCGAAAAAGTTCAGCCGGGCGGCCGCCGGTGTCGCTGGCGAACACGCCTGTGGGCTGGACTAGACCGGTGCGCTCGACGCCGCGCCGGAAGTTCTGTTTGTGCAGGGACAGGCCCGCCACCGCCTCGGCCGCGTTCTGCAGGGCGGACAGGGTGAAGGTCGGCGGCGTCAGGTCGAACAGGACCGGCCGGTATTTCAGCTTGGAGCGCAGTCGGCCAAGGCCCGTGGCGACGATGCGGCGGTGGTCCGAGGTCATGGACAGGTCGCCCAGAGGCGCCGGGATCGGCCGGTCATGATCGCGGGCGGATTCGGCGACCAGACCCGCCTCATAGAGAAGCTCATAGCGTTCCAGCACGCGCTCTTCGTTCCAGCGCGCGTCGGGCGAGAGGGCGAACAGGGACTCGGCGCGGCCGCGTCGGACGGGATCGTCGCCTGCCCAGTCGGCCAGGTCTGAACGCAGGCTGGCCAGCACGGAGGGGCGGCCCTGGCGCCAGTCCTCCCAGGGGAAGATGTGGAAGACGGGCGTCCAGGCGGCGTCCCTGCCCGAGGCGAAGCCGGGGGCGTCGGGCGCCTCGGCGGTCAGGGCCAGATAGCCGACGGAGACTTCGCGCGCGCGTTCCGGCCCCGGCGTGGCGCGGGGCGCGGCGCGACCGGCGTCGCCGAAGGTGTAGAGCTGCTCGACAAAGCCGAGCGGGAAGCCGGTCTGCTCGGTGACGAAGGCGCGCAGGGCCAGTTCAAAGGTGCGGTCGCGCGCCGGATCGAACGGCCCGAAGGGCAGGGCGGCGGCGCCGTCGGCGGCATGGGTGGTCAGGACCACGGCCTGACGTTCGCGCAGGGCGATGACCACGGCCGACAGGCCGATCCGCACGCCCTGTTCGCCCCCCTGCTTCATCAAGCGTCCTATTCGGTGTGCCAGGCGTCGGCGCCGGGCAGGATGCCGACAGCTTCGGCCAGAACGCGGTAGCGGTCCAGATAGCGCTGCTGGGCGACGGCGGCGGGCTGGGGCTCGATCACCAGATCATAGCCGGGCGGCGGGGCGCCGAAGATCTGCAGGGACTCGCGACGGGTGAAGCCGGCCAGCTGCGTCGCTTCATAGAAGGCGCAGGCCTTGTCGGCCTTCTTGATCAGGGTCTTGATCGTCTGCGGCGTCTTGGGCGGCAGTTGGAAGCGGACGTGGATGGCGGCTTCCAGCCGGGCCTCGAAGTCCTTGTAGCTGGAGCCCAGCGCCGATTTGAACGGCGAGATCATGTCGCCGATGACGTATTCCGAGGCGTCGTGCAGCAGGGCGGCGAGGCGCCATTTCGGCTCCAGACCCGGCCGGATGTGGGCGGCGATCTCTTCGACGACGAGCGAGTGCTGGGCCACGGAGAAGGCGTGCTCGCCGATGGTCTGGCCGTTCCAGCGGGCGACGCGGGCCAGGCCGTGGGCGATGTCCTCGATCTCGATGTCGAACGGCGACGGGTCCAGCAGGTCCAGGCGGCGACCCGACAGCATCCGCTGCCAGGCGCGCGGCGGCTTGGGTTTGCGGACTCGGGGCGCGGGGCCGGCGTCTTCGATTTCTTCGGCCAAGGTCTTGATGTTGCGCATGCTCAGGCTGGTGACTCAGACCGAACGCGCGATCAAGGGCGGCCGTTGCGATAGATGGGGGTTAATCGCCGACGTTAAGAGTCAGCAGCGCCTTGGCCGCGTCGAACAGGCGGTCCGGGTCGCGGTCCTTGCTGCGGACGGTGGCGACGACGATGGGACCGCCGACCGGGCCGCGCGCCTCGTATCCGACCGTGCGCCAGCCGCTGGCCGAGACCTCCTTGCCGGTCATCAGGAAGGTGGCGCGCACCGCCTCGCCGGAAGCGCTGGTGCGGATGCGGGCGGCGCCGTCGGTCGCGTCGATGTTTACCGTGTCGTCGCGGGACGAGACATTGACCCGGCTGGACTTGTCGTCGGCGCGGATGGTCAGGCCGCCGATGCGGATGTTGGCGCGGTCGCCGTCGGCCTCGATCTTCATGCCGGGCAGGCGGACGCTGGCCTTGTCGCCCTGAGCATCGACGCGCAGGCCGGGCATTCTGACCTGGGCGGTTTCGCCGGCGGCGGCCTCGGCTTCGGCGGCGGCGCGGGACGCATCGGCTTCGGCGCGGGCGGCGTCCGCCTCGGCCCTGGCGGCCTCAGCTTCGACGCGGGCGTTTTCGGCCTCCACCTCGGCCACGGCCTCGGGTAGGTCGGAGGTCAGGCGGTTCTCAAAGCTTTTCAGGGCCTCGGCGGAAGAGCGGCCGTCCAGTTGAACCAGCTGCAGGATGACTTCCGAACCACGCGGCCCGCCATAGACGCACGACCCGTCGGCGCGGGCCGACCCCTTGCGCGTCAGCACGCCCTGGGTCTGGGGGCATTGCAGGGCGTCGACGACCTTCAGCACCCCGGACGAATCCGAGGTCGAAGAGGTGGTGATGCGCACCGTGCCGGGGTTGTCGCAGGCGGCGGTCATCAGCGCCAGGGCGATAACAGGCCAGGTGATCTGTTGCATGGTCGGCTCCACTCAAGGTCCCGATTGTGCGCCATAAGCGGCGCGGGACCAGTGAAATCGCGGTAATCGAAAGACGACGGGATAGGGGCGAAAATCAGTCGCCCCATCAGCCGCCGGGACGGGCGCCTTCGCGACGGTTCATGAAGGCCAGGCGCTCGAACAGATGCACGTCCTGTTCGTTCTTCAGCAGGGCGCCGTGCAGCGGCGGGATCAGCTTGCCCGGCGTCTTTTCGCGCAGGGTCTCCGGCGCCACGTCGTCCACCAGCAACAGCTTCAGCCAGTCCAGTAGTTCCGACGTCGAAGGCTTCTTCTTCAGGCCCGGCGTGTCGCGGATTTCGTAGAAGGTCTTCAGCGCTTCCGACACCAGGCGCGGCTTGATGTCGGGGAAGTGGACCTCGACGATGTCCTGCATCGTCTGCGCGTCGGGAAAGCGGATGTAGTGGAAGAAGCAGCGGCGCAGGAAGGCGTCCGGCAGTTCCTTCTCATTGTTCGAGGTGATGACGACGACGGGGCGGACCTCGGCGCGGATCGTCTCGTCCGTCTCCTGGACGTAGAACTCCATGCGGTCGAGTTCCTGCAGCAGGTCGTTGGGAAACTCGATGTCGGCCTTGTCGATCTCGTCGATCAGCAGGACGGGGCGGGTCGGGGCGGTGAAGGCCTCCCACAGCTTGCCCTTCTTCAGATAGTTGCGCACGTCGTGCACGCGCTCGTCGCCCAGCTGGCTGTCGCGCAGACGCGATACGGCGTCGTATTCATACAGGCCGTTGTGGGCCTTGGTCGTCGACTTGACGTGCCAGGTGATCAGCGGCGCATTCAGCGCGCGCGCCAGTTCATAGGCCAGGACCGTCTTGCCGGTGCCGGGCTCGCCCTTGATCAGCAAGGGGCGTTCCAGCGCCACGGCGGCGTTGACGGCGACCTTCAGGTCGTCGGTGGCGATGTAGTTGGACGTGCCTTCGAACCGGCTCATGCGAAACCTGCTCCATTCCGGGGGAAGGGAGCAGGTAGCTTAAAGAGATGGGTGTGAACAGGCGGCAGGATCAGGTGATGCGCTTGGCCGACACCGGGTCGCTGGCGGGGAAGGTTTCCTCGACGCCCTCGTCGATCAGGGCTTCCTGGCGGTTCTCGGCGTCTTTTTCCTTGTCCTTCAGCTGGTCGGGCTTGCCGGTTTCGTGCGGCGCGCGCTTGGCCGGGGGGGTGTTGGGGTCAGCGTCTTCCTGGGTCTTGGTCTGAGCTTTGTCGGTCATGGATTTCCTCATTGTTCGGGGCCGTAGCCCAGGTCCTCTATGTCGTCGTCGGAGAGACGTTTGGCTTCCCAATGGGCGGCGCTGGCCTGGGCGCCGCGCTGATTGCGCATCAGACCGGCGTAGACGAGTTCCACTTCGTCGGCGCCCGATGCGGTGGCGCCGTCGCCGTCTGCCTGGCTGAGCCGGACGCTGTCGACGCCCAGCAGGGCGTCCGCCTCGGCCTCTATGCCGTCCAGAGCCAGTTCCGCATCGAGATCCGGGTCGTCCTCGTCAAAGGGTTCGGCGTCGGCGTCTCCATCCATCTGGGTGACGTCCAGCACGTCATCGACCTCGTCGAACGACAGGTCGCCGTCGCCGTCATCGTCTAGATGGGTCTCGTCGTAGACCTCGGCCTGATCCTGGGCGTCGGTGTCGAAGTCGGGTCCTGCCATCATTGTCTCCCTTCCGACCAGATCAACGGCTCGGCTCGTCAGGGCGTTCCCGCCTGCGGCCATGACGCTGGGGAAGGGCGAAGTGAAGGGATGGTTAACCACGTCGCTTTACAGTTCATCAGCGGCCGGCCGTCACGGTGAGGGCGGCGCCACGGAGACCTTCCCTTGCCTCTGAAACTGTCGCTGAAACCCGGCGAGAAATTCGTGCTGAACGGGGCCGTCGTGCAGAACGGCGACCGCCGCGGCGTGCTGATCCTTCAGAACAAGGCCAGCGTGCTGCGCGAAAAGGACATCATGCAGCCCGAGGACGTCACGACGCCCGCGCGCCGCATCTATTTCCCCGTCATGATGATGTATCTGGATGAGGCCGACGCGCCGAAATTCTATGACGAGTTCGCCCTGCGCCTGACGGAGTTCATGGGCGCGGTGCGCAATCCGGACATCCTGAGCGAATGCGTCGCCTGCTCGAAGCACGTGCTGGCGCGTCAATATTACAAGGCCCTGATGGGCGCTCGCAAAATCGTCGATTACGAAGACCAAAGGCTCGGCAATGTCGCTTCAGGCGTACAAGACGGCGGCGACGCGGGCTGAATCCCCGCGTGCAATGGAATACCGGCTGTTCGGCCAGGTGACGCGCGCCCTGATGCACGCCTCGACCCTGGACAAGTCGGATGTCGCCGGGCGGATGGACGCGCTGGACTGGAACCGGCGGCTGTGGTCGGCACTGGCGACCGCCTGCACGGACCCGGACAACGCCCTGCCGCAGGCGATGCGGGCTCAGTTCATTTCGCTGAGCCTGTTCGTCAACCGCAACACGTCCGAAGTCATGCGCGGCGAGGACGATTTCTCGACCCTGATCGAGATCAACCGCATGATCATGCAGGGACTCAGCGGTCAGACCGACGCGGACTGAGGGCTAGAACAGGTTGGCGGCCCAGTGGGCGACGCCGCTGACCACGGCGACCACCGTGGTCCACACTAGGGCCAGATAGACGCCGCACACCGCTGAGCCCAGCAGACCGGCCAGGATGAAGGCGCCGTCGCGCTGGATGATCCCTAAGCCGAACAGGGCCAGGGTCAGGCCGGGCAGGGCGTCGCCGAACGGCACCGGCAGGGCCATCATCAGGGCCAGCAGAATGCAGATCACGCCGATGGCGACATCAGCGGCTTCGCCCGTCAGGACCGGCCAGCGCGGCCGGGTCAACCGCTCGACACGGCGCAGGCGGGGCAGGATTTTCGCCGTGGCGGACCGATAGGACTGACGGCTCACCGACAGGTTCAACAACCAGCGCGGCAGCCATACCTTCTCGCGCTGCAGCGCCAGCTCGGCGGCGATCAGGATGATCGGCACGGAAAAGACCGCCTTGCCGCCCGGCGGCCACGGAAACAGCGCCATAAGAGCCAGCATCAGGATGACGGCGCCGAAGCCGCGTTCACCGAAAGCCGCGACCATTTCGCGAAGGGACAGCTTATCGCCTTCGCCCTGCCCGAGGCGCTCCAGCACGTCGGAGAAGGTCCGCCCCTCATCGGGCGGCGGGGCGGGTACGGGCGTCATCAATGCGAGAATCAAGGCAGGGCCGTCCGCGACGTTAGGGGGCCGCGCGGCTTGGCGCCATCCCCGCCGTGACGGTTGCAGCGAAATGGAAAGCTAATCCTTTGACACGTGTTCGGGTTTGCCCTTGCGCTTGGTGTGGGCGAATTCTTCAAGCTGTTTCTCGCTCATCGATTCCATCATGGATTTCGACGCGCCCTTAAGCTTGGACTTGGGCGTATCGCCGCGCTTGGCCGACAGTGCGGCTCCGGCGGCTTTCTGCTGGGCGGCGGATTTGGCGGGCATGACCGATCTCCTTTCGAGAAGGAGCAACCGCTTGCCCGCCTCGTGGTTCCGTCAGCTTCCCAGCAGTTCTCTACCGATGAGGAAGCGGCGGATTTCGTTGGTGCCGGCGCCGATGTCGTAGAGTTTGGCGTCGCGGACCAGGCGCTCGACCGGCCATTCCCTGGTGTAACCGGCGCCGCCCAGAGCCTGGACCGCCTCCAGCGTGACCTTCACCGCGTTTTCCGAGGCCAGCAGGATCGCTCCGGCGGCGTCATAGCGGGTGGTCAGGCCCTGATCGCAGGCGCGGGCGACCGAATAGACATAGGCGCGGGCGCTGTTCAGGGCGACGTACATGTCGGCCACCTTGCCCTGCATCAGTTGGAAGGAGCCGATCGCCTTGCCGAACTGCTTGCGGTCGCGGACGTAGGGCAGGACCACGTCCAGCGCCGCCTGCATGATGCCCAGAGGCCCGGCCGACAGCACAGCGCGCTCATAATCGAGGCCGCTCATCAGCACGGCGGCGCCGCGCCCTTCGCCGCCCATGATGTTCTCTTCGGGGACTTCGCAATCCTCGAACACCAGCTCGGCCGTGTCCGAGCCGCGCATGCCCATCTTGTCCAGCTTCTTGGAGACGCTGAAACCCTTCATGCCCTTTTCGATCAGGAAGGCGGTGACGCCGCCGTTGCCCTCGCCGGTGCGGGCGTAGACGACAAGGGTCTCGGCGTGGGGGGCGTTGGTGATCCAGAACTTGGTCCCGTTCAGGACGTAGCGGTCGCCCTTCTTCTCGGCGCGGGTGCGCATGGACATGACGTCCGAACCCGAACCGGCCTCGGACATGGCCAGGGAGCCGACGTGTTCGCCCGAGATCAGCTTGGGCAGGTATTTAGCCTTCTGCTCGGGCGTGCCCCAGCGGCGGATCTGGTTGACGCACAGGTTGGAGTGGGCGCCGTAGCTCAGGCCGATCGAGGCCGAGGCGCGCGACACTTCCTCCATCGCCACCACGTGCTCAAGGTAGCCGAGGCCGAGGCCGCCGAACTCTTCCTCGACCGTGATGCCGTGCAGGCCCAGCTCGCCCATCTCGGGCCACAGGTCGCGGGCGAACTCGTTCTTCTCGTCGATTTCGGCGGCGCGGGGTGCCAGCCGTTCGGCGGCCCAGCGGGCGGTGGTGTCGCGGATGGCGTCAGCGGTCTCGCCGAGGCCGAATTCCATGGATTGGGGCGCGAAGGGAATGCTCATGCCCAAAGGCGTAGCATCGCGCGCGGCCTTCGCAAAGACGCCTGTTAGCGCGACTGTTTGTGCTTTGGCGGGAGGTCCTTGCCGCGCAGGAAGCTCCAGGCCGCCACGCCGATGAAGACCAGCCCCGCCGCCGCCAGACCGGCGCCGATCACCACCGTGGCGTCGCCCGAAGCGGGGGCGTTGAGGGCGCGGCGGAAGGCGGCGATTCCGGCCGCGAAGGCCAGGGCGCCGACGCCGCCGATGAACAGGACGGCGCCCTTGTCGCCCAGGGCGGCGTCGCCGGCGGCGTCTTTGGCGGCGCGTTTCTCGTGACGCAGGACCGGCACGCTGGGCGGCGGGGCGTCGGTGGATAAGGCCTCGGCGCCGGGGCCGCGCACCGGCGCGGTCAGCAGGGCGTCCAGCGGGGCGGGCTGGTCGGGCGCCGTGTCGAACAGGGCGCGCTCGGCGGAACGGCGGCGATAAAGGGCGTCGACCGGGGGGGAGGCGCGCTCGGGCCAGGCGGACAGGGCCTCGGCGGCCTCGGGCAGGGCGTCGGCGTCCAGCTTCTCCAGCACGTCGGAGGTCTGGAAACGCTCAAGGCCGATGGAGAAGATGAAGCTGGCCAGGGCGTCGAACTGATGCTGGTTCAGCGGCAGGCGCACCCGTTCGTTCAACAGGGCGACGATGGGCATGAGGTCGTATTGCAGCAGCAGTTCGGCCTCGGCTTCACTGACCACGGCGCCGGGGCGGGCCGAGCGCGAGTGGCCATAGCCGATGACTGGCGTCCCGTCGCGGCGCAGCACGGTGCGCGGGCGAAAGCCCTCGAAACTCTTGATCAGCAGAAGGCCTTCACGAGAGACCTTGCGGCGTTGCGGCGCGGCTGCGGACACGGACTGACCCAATTCGAAACGGGCGTTCTCGCCCTGACCGGGGCGGAGCAAGCCTTGTTCCGAAACGGGCGGGGCCGTTTCAGGTCAGATTTACAGCAGGACGATGGTCGCCAGGCCCAGGAAGATCAGGAAGCCGAAGAAGTCGGTCGTCGCCGTCACGAAAACGGCCGAGGACACGGCCGGGTCGAACTTCAGCTTGGCCAGGGTCAGCGGCGTCAGCACCCCCACGCTGGCGGCCACCAGCAGGTTCAGGATCATGGCCGTGGCGATCACGCCGCCGATCCTCCAGTCCTGGAACCAGAAGCCCGCCGCCAGACCGATCAGCGGCGCCAGGACGAACCCGTTTGCCAGGCCCACGGCCATCTCGCGCCAGAAGGTGCGCAGGGCGTTCGATGCGTTCAGCTCGCGCGTCGCCAGGGCGCGCACGGTGACGGTCAAAGCCTGCGTCCCCGCATTGCCGCCGATGGCCGAGACGATGGGCATCAGCACGGCCAGGGCCACGATCTGCTGGATGGTGCCTTCGAACAGGGCGATGACGCTGGCGCCCAGAACGGCGGTGAACAGGTTGATGCCCAGCCACGGCACGCGGCCGCGCACGATCTCCATCACGCTGGACGACCGGTCCTCGTCCGAGACGCCGGCCAGACGCAGGATGTCCTCGCGGTTCTCTTCCTGAATGATGTTGACCACGTCATCGACGGTCAGCTGGCCGACCAGTCGCCCGGCCGTATCGACCACGGGGGCCGAGATCAGGTGATATTTCTCAAAGATATAGGCGACTTCTTCCTGATCGACGTCGACCTCGATGACGTTGACCGGCTCCATCAGTTCGGTCAGCGGCGTGGTGCGCGGGCTGCGCAGCATCCGGCTGATGGCGACGCCGCCGACCGGACGGTTCATCGGGTCGACGACATAGATGTCGAAGAAGAGCTCGGGCAGGTGATCGCCCTGCGCACGGACGTGGTCGATGGTGTCGCCGACGTTCCAGAACTGCGGCGCGGCCATGAACTCGCGCTGCATCAGGCGGCCGGCCGAATCCTCTTCATAGCCGAGCGAGGATTCGATGGCGGCGCGCTCGACCTCGGGCATGGCGGCCAGCACGCGCTCGCGCTGGTCTTCCTCAAGGTCTTCGACGACCGAGGCGGCGTCGTCCGAATCCAGTTCCTGAAGGGCTTCGGCCAGGGTGGCCGAGGGGACGCGCTCCAGCACCTTTTCGCGGATGCCGTCGTCCATTTCGGGCAGGGCTTCGGCCAGCAGATCGGGCGGCAGCCACTGGACCACGACCGAGCGATGCTCGGCGGTCAGGAAGCCCATCAGATCGGCGACGTCGGCGGGGTGCAGGTCTTCCAGCAGGCTGCGCAGCCGCATGCCGTCGCCGTCGTCGGCCGCGTCCACGACCTTTTCGACGAAAGCCGCCGTGAGGGCGTAGTCCTCGCCGAGGGCGGCGTGATCTTCGTCTTCGAGATGAGGGTCTTCGGGGCGCAGAGGGGCAAGGTCCGTGTGGGTCACGTGTCTGCCTCCTCTGGAGTTGATATCAGCCGTATCTAGCCGAGATTCGCCCTGTCAGATCAGATGGTGCGGTCGAGAAGACTCGAACTTCCACGGGTTGCCCCACAGCGACCTCAACGCTGCGCGTCTACCAATTCCGCCACGACCGCTCGCATCGGAGGGCGGGCAATAGCGGAGAGAGAGCGGAAAGAAAAGAGCGTTTTGCGGAAAATGAGTCCGAGCTGGGCTTTTCCTCCCTACGCGGTGGGGAGGGGGACCACGCAGTGGTGGAGGGGCTTGCGTCGGCAGAAACAGGCGGCCCCTCCGTATCGTCGGCTACGCCTCCGATCCACCTCCCCACTGCGTCGGGTCGAGAAGGCGCAGTCTTCTGACCGCGGCTCAGCGTCAAGCCGCTCCGGCCATGAAGTCATAGACGTCCGCAGGGCGCGTCACCGTGATGGCGATGCGGTCGTCGCGGATCTCGATCTCGCCGCGCGCGACCGGATGGTTGTTGGCCAGGATCCAGACCTCGTCCTTTTCCGAGGCGTCCAGAGGGATCACCGCGCCACGGCCCATGCGCAGCAGTTGCTGCATCGGCAGGACCGAACGGCCCAGTACGACCGAAATCTCGACATCGACGGCATCGATCTGGCTCAAAGAGGATACTCGCAAATCAACGGGCGGCCCTTGCGCCGCCGCGTTCGGCCCCACATTGAGGGCATCATGCTTGCCGACCCGTTAAACTCTTCCCAACGCAGCCTGCTTCGCGAGGACGGCCGTCCGGTCGAATGGGCCCTGTCGTCCGGCTACGTCGATTACGCCGCCGCCGAGGCCGCGATGGAGGCGCGCGTGGCCGCCATCGCGGCGGGAGAAGCCGAAGAACTGGTCTGGCTGCTGGAACACCCGCCGCTCTACACCGCAGGCGTCTCGGCCAAGGACGACGACCTGCTGGCGCCGGACCGCTTTCCGGTGCACCGGACGGGGCGGGGCGGGCAGTACACCTATCACGGGCCGGGCCAGCGCGTAGCCTATGTGATGCTGGACCTGAACCGGCGCGGCAAGGACGTGCGCGGCTTCGTCCACGGGCTGGAGGACTGGATCATCGGCGCCCTGGACCGCTTCGGCGTTCAGGCCGGGATGCGCGAGGGCCGGGTCGGCGTCTGGGTCGAGCGCAAGGGCGCGGGCTGGAGCCGCGAGGACAAGATCGCCGCCATCGGCGTCAAGGTCCGCAAATGGGTCAGCTTCCACGGCATCAGCCTGAACGTGGAGCCGGACCTCGATCATTTCGGCGGCATCGTGCCGTGCGGCATCACCGAGCATGGCGTGACCAGCCTGGTCGATCTGGGCGTGCTGGCGACGATGGATGAGGCGGACGATGCGCTCAGGTCGTCCTTCCAGCAGGTGTTCGGCCCGGTTCAGCCGGGCGTAGCGCCGGTCTGACGCCGGGCGCCGGGCGCGGCGCCGTAGCGGTTGAAGGCCTTCTGGCCCGGCAGGATCGCCAGGTCGACGGCGACGAAGGCCAGTCCTGCGGCGGCGATCCAGCCGAGCAGGGTCATGGGCTGCGGCCAGGCCAGGGCGAAGGCCAGCAGGATCGGCCCGCTCCACCAGCCTGAACGTCCGCGATCGTGCAGGCGCTGCGACAGAACGCAGAAGCCGCTGTAAAGCAGGGCGGCCGCGATCAGGGCGTGAAGCCAGCCGGGCGTTCGCAGAAAAACATCCACGGCGATCCAGGCTCCGACCAGACAGACGGCGCCCGCTGAAAAGCGGATTCGGCTGATGCGTCCCGTAGAGTTCAAAAACAGATCAGCCAGGGCGGTCATTCTTGCGAGCACGCGGCGTTTCGGCGCGTTTTGCGCCTGCGGACAACCGGCCTAGTCGGGAAAGGGGCGCGCGTAAACGCCGCGGTCCGCAAAGCGGTGCAATTTCGTCACAGGGGTGGCGACGGCGCCGTTAATGGGTCTAAAACAAGACCAACCCGCATACTGAACGGACTGGGAGAAACCCCCATGCAACGCCTGCTTTCCGCTTCGGCGGCCGTGCTGGCCCTGAGCTTCGCCGCCTCGGCCGCCTCGGCCCAGAACTTCAGCGATCTGGCGCGCCAGGACCTTCAGGCCATGCACGCGGCCCTGCGCGACAACCATCCGGCCGCGGTGACGCCGGGCGAGGCCAGCGCGACCTTCCGCGGCTGGCTGGACGCCGGCCTGCAGGAAGCGCAGGCCAAGGCCGGACAGGTCAACAGCGGCGACAGCCACGCCTATCTGCTGCGCTGGTACGCCAACGGCTTCCGCGATTCCAACATCGCCGCCCGGCCGACCTATGAAGGTCTCGGTCCGTATTTCGCCACCAGCTGGCCCGGCGTGGCTACCGCCTGGCGCAACGGCCAGTATGTCGTCTCCTATGTTCAGGACGGCGTGCGCGGCGCGCCGCCGCTGGGCGCCGTGCTGAAGAGCTGCAACGCCGAGCCGATCGAGGACCTGGCCAAGGCCAAGCTGGACCAGTTCGAGGGCGACCTGACGACGGAAGCCGGTCGCGTCCGCAGCGCCCCGTATCTGCTGTGGAACCGCAACAACCCGATGACGACGGGCGTGCCGGGGACCTGCGAGTTCCAGGTCGGCCGCCGCACCCGCAGCTTCACCCTGTCGCCGCAGCCGGCCACGGCCCAGAATCTGGAAGCCGCCTATCGCGCCTCGGTCTATACGCCGTCCGGCGCGCCGCTGTCGGTCGAGATGGTCGATGGGCGTCCGTGGGTCAGCGTTCACTCGCTGGCCGACGACGCGGCCTGGGACGCCTTCTTCGCCCAGGTCGAGGCCCAGTCCGCCGCCATTCGCGGGCCGCAGGGCTTTGTGCTGGACCTGCGCGGCGCCAACGGCGCCTCGGCCAACGCCACCTCGCGCGGCTATGGCCTGGCCAACCGCATCTGGTCGCCGGAATTCACCGTCAGCCGCCAGCCGGAAGCCGGCCAGATCACCTATCGCGCCACGCCGGGCAACCGCCAGTGGTTCGCCGACACCCTGAACCGGATGCAGTCTGATCCGCGCTTTGTTCAGGAATCGGGCGCGGTGATCGAACAGACCCAGGCCATCGTCGCCGCCTTCGACAGCGCCATCGCCGCTGGTCAGCCGACCTTCGTCATGCCGGGCCGCCCGGCGACCCCGGACACCGGCGCCGTCAATCCGGTGCAGGGCCAGGTGGTCGTGCTGGTGGACGCCGGCTGCTCGGGCGGCTGCCTGGACACGCTGGACCTGCTGAGCCGTCTGCCGAACGTGCGCATCGCCGGTTCGACCACGGCCGAGGACACCATCTTCATCGAGCCCACGACCCTGCGTCTGCCGTCCAACTACGCCGACCTGAGCTATGGCCATAAGGCCTGGACGACGCGCCAGCGCGGCAACAACTCGCCCTACGCGCCCGCGGGCGCCCTGGCCTACACGGGCGACGCCACCGATGAGACGGCCGTTCGCGCCTGGGTCGCCGGCCTGTTCGGCGCCTGATCGCAACGAACTTAATCAGCCTATCGAGGGCCGGACGGTGGAACGACCGTCCGGCCCTTCCTATTTTCAGACCATGACCCAGACCGAATCTCACGCCGCCATGCGTTCCGCCTCCGGCTATGACCTGACGCCGCCGACCGACAGCCAGCGCGCGGCGCTGGAGGCCGACCTGTCGCCTGAAGAGAAGCGCGTGCTTCTGGCGCACGGCACCGAGGCGCCGTTCTGCGGGACGTTGCTGGGCGAAAAGCGGGCAGGGGTGTTCTGCTGTCGCGAATGCGGCCTGCCGCTGTTCCGGTCGCGGACCAAGTTCGAGAGCGGCACCGGCTGGCCCAGCTTCACCGAGCCGGTCGATCCGGCCCATGTCCGCGCCGTGCGCGACGAAAGCTACGGCATGGTGCGCGTCGAGACGCGCTGCGCCCGCTGCGACAGTCATCAGGGCCACGTCTTCCCCGATGGGCCGCCGCCCACGGGCCTGCGCTACTGCATCAACTCGGTCGCCTTGAGTTTCGTGGCTGAGGGCGAAGCTCTGCCGGATCCTCTGGGCCGCGGCGATGGGACCGCCTGACCTTGGCCGCATTTAGGGGTAGGGTGGTTGTGAACGGGAGTAGATGCGTATGCTGATCGAACTCATGGCCGCCTCCCTCTTGCTGGCGAACAGCGATCCCGAGGGTGTGGTTTCAACCGCTCCGCGCGCGGGCTCGGGCGCCGTGCCGACCGCCAGCGCGGCCGCGCTGGCCGAGACCGTGGGCGAGGCCTCGCCTGCTGTTACGCTGCAGACGGCGGCGCCGCACGGCCTCAGCACCGAAGAGCAGATTTCCCGCTGGATCGGCGAGCGCAAGACGGATGCGCGCCCGGTCGAGCAATGGGCCGACGCATGGGAAGAGGCCGCGCCGCGCAAGATGCACGGCGAGGTGAGCGCCGGAATCGGCACCGGCGGCTATAGCGACTTCGCCGCCGCCGTCTCCATGCCGCTGGGCGAAAACGGCACGTTGAACCTGAGCGTCAGCCAGACCAAGAACGCGCCCTGGGGTTATGGATACGGCCCCTACGGCTATGCGCCCTACGGTTATGGCGCGGGCCGCTATGGGCTGAACGGCTATGGCTGGCGCGACGCCTATGGCGCCATGCCGGGGCCGATGGGCGTGCGCAGTCCGCATGAACGCCCCAGCCGCATCCGCCCCTTCAGCACGGACGAGCGACAGGCTGAGCCCGCGCGCGACCGGGATGGCGACGCCGGTCGATAGTCAGACCGCCGATAAAGTGCGTCCCATTCGCCACGCAGACCTTTTTTAGGCCTGAGCGTCGCATCGCCGCATTCCCTTTATAGGCCGTGATCCCATATGCCCTCGGGCAAAGGATCAGTATGGACAGTTTGCTTACCTCGGCCGCCGATTTCATCGCCCGCAACGCCATGTGGGCCGGCGTGATCCTTGGCGCGGTGACCTTCTTTGAGTCGCTGGTCGTCATCGGCGCCTTCGTGCCGGCGACGGGCCTGCTGGTTGCGGCGGGCGGACTGGTGGCGGCAGGCGTGCTGGACCCCTTCACCGTCATCGGCGGCTGCGTCATCGGCGCCGTGATGGGCGACGCCATCTCCTACTGGATCGGGCGTCGGCTGGGCACGCGCGTGCTGCGTCATCACCTGCTGGTGCCCCATCGCCGCAAGCTGGCCTGGACGCGCCTGTACTGCCGTCGCTACGGCGTGGCTTCGATATTCATCGGCCGTTTCTTCGGTCCCTTGCGGGCCTTCGTACCGGTGATGGTGGGCGTGCTGCAGATGCGCCAGCGCGTGTTCCAGATCGCCAACGTCACTTCAGCCTTTGTCTGGGTGCTGGCCATGCTGGCGCCGGGCTATCTGGCCGCCAAGGGGCTGGCGCGGCTGGAGATGATGAGCGAGGCGCACAACCCGACCCTGTGGCTGCTGGCCTTCGGCGCGGTGGTGGTGGCCCTGGTCGTCGCCATGCGTTGGCTGAAAGGCCGCGCGGCGCGGCGCAACGCCCTGCTGGAAGCCTCGGTGCGCGGGCTGGGGGAGTAAGCTTCCCCGCTCTTGTCTCGGCGTAGGACGCAGCGAGAGGCCGGCCCCCGGCCGTCTTCGGGCTTATTCTGAGCTGTGTCTATTCTTTCCCGCTCATCCCGGCGGACGCCGGGACCCAGTGCTTTGGCTTCAGAACGATCGGCTGAGCGGTTAGACCCCGCTCTGGCTTACTCACTGGGTCCCGGCGTCCGCCGGGATGAGCGGAGACAGGCGGCGAGAAACATTCAAACAGAACCGCCCACGAAAAAGGGCCCGGCGGATGCCGGGCCCTTTCGCGTTCCTGCCTTGCGGCGGGATCAGTCGTGGGTGTGGCTGTGGCTCTCGGCGGCCGTAGCCGTGCCCGAGGCGCTCCAGGCCTGACCGTCTTCGCTTTCGAACCAGAACGGCTTGCGTTCAGCGCCGCCGACCTCGTTCATATGGTTATCGAACAGGCGGCCGTTGATCATGGTGTAGCCTATCTTGGTCGAGTCCCGCAGGTTCTCGAGCGGATTGGCGTTCAGCACGACCAGGTCGGCCAGCTTGCCGACTTCCAGCGAGCCGATGTCCTTGTCCATGCCCAGGGCGCGGGCGCCGTTGATCGTGCCGACGCGCAGGGATTCGTGGGCGCTCATGCCGCCCTGTTCGAACATCCACAGCTCCCAGTGGGCGCCGAGGCCTTCACGCTGACCGTGGGCGCCGATCTGGACCGAGACGCCCTGATCCATCAGCCGCTTGGATTCGCGGGCGATGGAGATGTGGTTCAGCTCTTCCGGCGGGGTCTTCACCGGACGACGCGAACGGTCGTCCAGAATGCGGCGCGGGACATACTGGCTCAGGATCGGGTCCTTCCAGACGTCGGTGACCTCATACCAGTGGTTCTCGCCCCAGGCGCCGCCGAAGCCGACGATCAGGGTCGGGGTATAGGCCGTGCCCGTCTGCGACCACAGCTGCACCGCGTCGTCGTACATGCGCGCCACCGGCACCGAGTGCTCGATGGTGGTGTGGCCATCGACCAGCATGCTCATGTTGACGTTATAGAGCGAGCCGCCTTCCGGCACGACCATCATGCCCAACTCGCGGGCGGCCTGCATGATCTGCTGACGCTGTTCGCGGCGCGGCTGGTTGTAGCTCTTGACGCTCCAGGCGCCGACGGCCTGCATCCGGCGAAGGTGCGAGCGCGCGTCGTCCAGGCTGTTGACCACGGCGGTGGTCGGCGTGGCTGCGCCGTACAGGACCGTGCCGGTCGAGAAGATCCGCGGCGCCACCACGCGACCGGCCTTGGCCAGTTCGCTGTGGGCGAAGATCTCGCTGTTGTTGTTCGACGGGTCGTGCAGCGTCGTCACCCCGAAGGCCAGGGCGGCGTAGTTCACCCAGCTCTGCTGCGGGATGATCTGATCCGAGCCCATACGGCCGTGCCAGTGGGCGTCGACCAGACCGGGGATGATGGTCTTGCCGGCCATGTCCATGACGCGGGCGCCGGCCGGAACCGTGACCGAGCCGCGCGGGCCAATGGCCTCGATGCGGTTGCCGTTGATGACGACGACGCCGTCCTCGATGACTTCCTCGCCCTTCATGGTGATCAGGCGGGCGCCGGACAGGACGGTGACGCCGGTCGGACGGGCGTAGTCGGCGCTGAAGCCGATCTTGACGCCATGCTCGGCGGGCTTGGGCAGATCGGCCGGGGCGCCGTCGACGAAGGCGAAGCTTTCGCTCAGCGGGCGAGAGAACAGCTCCGGTCCCATCGACCACTGCAGGCGGCTGGAATCGCCCGACCAGTGCAGCCATTCGCCCGCATCGCGGGTGACGCGCGTCTGCGGCAGGGCCTTGGTGTCGGCGCCGACCGTGATGGCGCGGCCCGTGGAGGCGAAGGGCGTGATATAGGCGTTGAAACGCTCGGTCCAGGCGATCCACTGCTCGTCCGGCGAGACCGAGAACTCGGCCGCCCATTCGCTGCTCAGGTGGGTGCGCACCTCGCCGCCCGACAGGTTCATCGAGCGCAGGACGCGCTTGTCGCCCTCACGCGCGCTGACGAAGATGCGATCGTTGCTGGCGCCGAACTGGGGCGTGTTCCCCGAATCGGTGATCTTGACCGGCGCGCCGCCGCGCACGGAGACGCGGTAGATGCCCGGCTCGCGGCTCCACAGGGCCGAACGCAGATAGCCGTCGCTGGAGGTGCGGTAGACGACCGTCTGGCCGTCCGGCGAGAAGCGCGGCTCCAGATAGTGGCCGGGGTTGGTCGTGATGGTCCGGCCTTCGCCGCCCGCAGCGGGTATGACGCGGATGGAGCCCAGCTTGTCGTCGCTCCAGGTCGTGTAGACGATCGAGCGGCCGTCGCGGGACCACGAGGGATACAGCTCGAAATGATCGCTCTGGCGCGTCAGGCGGCGCGGCGTTCCGGCCACGCCGTTACGCAGGTCGCGGACCCACAGATTGCCCAGGGCCTCGAACACCACCTTGGAGCCGTCCGGCGAGGTCTGCGCCCAGCGGATCATCTTCACGTCGAACTGGTCCGGCGCCACCTCGACGGGGAAGCGGGCGGTTTCCTGCACCCGGCGGGTGTCGTTGACGCGGAAGGGGATCTCGCTGACGGCCTTGGAGGCCACGTCGATACGACGGATCTTGCCGCCGGCCCAGATGACGATGGAGCCGTTGTCGGGCGTCCAGGAGAAGCCCGGATAGACGCCGTGGATGGCCCAGGTTTCCTGCATGTCGCGGTCAAGGGCGTCGTAGATCGGCGTCTCGCGGCCCGACTCCAGGTCCATGACGTAGAGGACCGACTGGTAGCGATCGCGGCGCACGAAGGCGAGCGACTTGCCGTCCGGCGACGGGGTGGGGCGCACCGAACCGCCGGGGCCGGTGACGAAGGGTTTGATCTCGCCCGTCTCGCGATCCAGTCGACGGATCACATAGAGCTGGGTGTTCGGGTCCTTGGAGTAGTCGAAGACGCCGCCCGGCGTGGCGTCGTCGCTGAAGTACATATAGCGGCCGTCGGGCGAGAAGGCGGGCTCGCCCGTGTCCTTCTGCTGGGTGCGGCGCTCGGTCAGCTGCACGCCGCTGCCGCCGCCCGAGCGGTGGTACATCCACATCTCGCCCGCGCCCAGCGAGCGCGAGGAGGTGAAGTGCTTGCGGCCGACGATGAACTGGCTGTCCGGCGTCCAGGTCGGGGAGTTCAGCAGGCGGAAGGTTTCATTCGACACCTGACGCGGGTTGGAGCCGTCGCGGTTCATGACCCACAGGTTCTCGCCGCCGCCACGGTCGGAGGTGAAGGCGATGAAGCGGCCGTCGGGCGAATAGCGCGGCTGCATGTCCCACGACACGCCCGAGGCGATCGAGCGGGCTTCGCCGCCGCCGATGGGCATCACATAGATGTCGCCAAGCAGGTCGAAGACGATTTCACGGCCGTCGGGGCTGACGTCGACAGCCATCCAGGTGCCTTCGTCGACGTTGATGTTCACGTCGCGCTGGGCGCCGATGGGATTCTGGACATCCCACTTCGGCGTCGCCGTCTGGCTGGAATCCTGGGCGGAGGCCGGGAAAGCCACGGCCAGAGCCGCAGCCGTAGTCAATAGAACGCGCTTCATGAAAGCCCCCTCGGCTATCAAACGTATACAGATGGGGGCGAGGCTAGCGGCAGCGGCCGGACCTTGGCTAGTCGGGATAAGGTCGGCAGGTCCGAATATTCTTCGGTGAATCGTGAAAATCCCAGACCGCTTGTTCAAAAGCGGAGCTTGGGGCCTGACCAGCTTTCGGCGCTGAGGCGGCGGGTCAGGATTATCAGGGGCCGGAAATGGACGAGGCCCAGACCGGAAGGTCTGGGCCTCGATGGTGCCGCCGGGCAGGATTGAACTGCCGACCTCAGCCTTACCAAGGATGCGCTCTACCACTGAGCTACGGCGGCGGGTCACTGAGGAAGCGGCCGTATAGCCAAAGGTTTTGGCCGGGCCAAGCCAAAAATGCACGCTTGATCAAAATCTTTGGGCGCGGTCTGCTGCAGTCATGGATAAGCCGACCAAAGACGCCGACGGGCCGGGGGCCGAGCCCGCCGTTCCTTCTTCAGCTGCTCCCGCCGCCTCGGCCAAGGCCGAGCGGGCGGCGCGACTGGCCGCCGCCCTGCGTGCGAATCTGCGTCGCCGCAAGGCGCCGGGCGCGGGCGGCGCGCGCCCGGCCAAGGACAGCAACTGAAAGTCATCCCTCTTGCGACGTTCCGGCCTTTCGCCTGCGCCGCCAGCCTTGCTAGATAGCCGGTTCGCCGGGCCGTAGGGGTCCGGGCCTCCCAGGACTTCCCCGACACCCATGGACAGCATCGTCATCCACGGCGGCCACCGCCTCAACGGCTCCATTCCGGTCAGCGGCGCCAAGAATTCGGCGATCAAGCTGATGGCGGCGTCGATTCTGACGGATCAGCCCCTGTTGCTGACGAATATGCCTCGCCTGGCCGACACGCGATTCCTGGGCCAGCTGCTGCGCCAGTTCGGCGTGGAAGTGACCGAGCGCGACGGCGCGGACGGGCAGGAGACCCTGTTTCATGCGCCGGAGCTGACCTCGACCTTCGCCCCCTATGACCTGGTGCGTCAGATGCGGGCCTCGTTCAACGTGCTGGGGCCGCTGCTGGCGCGCACGGGGAACGCCAAGGTCTCCCTGCCGGGCGGCTGCACCATCGGCGCGCGTCCCGTGGATCTGCACCTGCAGGCCCTGACCGCCATGGGCGCGGCCATCGAGCTGGAAGAGGGCTATGTCTCCGCCACCGCGCCCAGAGGGCTGCGCGGGGCCGAGATCGAGTTCCCCTTCGTCTCCGTCGGCGCGACCGAACACGCCCTGCTGGCCGCCGTGCTGGCGAACGGAACGACCGTGCTGAAGCGGGCCGCGAAGGAGCCTGAAATCGGCGACCTGGCTCGCTGCCTGATCGCGATGGGCGCGAAGATCGAGGGGCTCGACACCGACGTGTTGACGATCACCGGGGTCTCGTCCCTGTCGGGCGCGACCTGGTCGGTGATTCCCGACCGGATCGAGATGGGCTCCTATGCGCTTGCTGCGGCGATGGCCGGGGGCGAGGTGCGCCTGACCAAGGGCCGGGCCGACCTGATCACCGCCCTGACCGACAGGATGATCGAGGCGGGGGTCGAGATCGAGCCGACCGACGACGGCCTGATCGTGCGCCGCGACCCGACGCAGCGGCTGAAGGCGGTCGACGCCACGACCGAGATCTATCCGGGTTTCGCCACCGACCTGCAGGCGCAGTTCATGGCCCTGATGACGACGGCCGAAGGCGAGAGCGTCATCCAGGAAAACATCTTCGAGAACCGCTTCATGCACGCGCCGGAACTGGCGCGTCTGGGCGCGGACATCACCGTCCATGCCGGTCAGGCGGTGGTGCGCGGCGTCGAGGGGCTGAAGGGCGCCCCTGTCATGGCGACCGATCTTCGCGCCTCCATGTCTCTGGTCATCGCCGGACTTGTGGCCGAAGGTGAGACGACGGTCGGCCGCGTCTATCACCTGGACCGCGGTTTCGAGCGCATGGAAGAGAAGCTGGGCGCCTGCGGCGCCGATGTCCGACGCATCAAGGGGGAGGGCGATGACCACTGACGGCGAAACCATCCCTGATCCGGTGATCGACGGCGATGGCGGAGAGGCGGCGGCGATTGCGCCGCTGCGCCTGCTGGCCGAGGACGCGGACGACCTGCAGATCATTTCGGCCGCCCTTCAGGACGCCATCATGCGTCCGGTCGACATCCGCTGGGAAAAGGAGGCGCGGCGCCTGACGGTGGTCCTGTCGCGCTTCTGTTGGGAGTGCGGGGGCACGCGCGTCATGGCGGCCATGCAGTTCGGGGACGTTCAGGCGGTCAAGAGCCGCCGTCTGCCGCGCCTGCCGGACCAGGCGCTGGAACTGCTGGCGATGGACTTTCATCCGACCGAGGCGCCGGGCGGCCGCGTGTTCATGATGTTCGCCGGCGGCGGAGACCTGCGAATCGACGTCGAATGCCTGGACGCGGTCCTGACCGACCTGTCCGAGCGCTGGCCCGCCCGCGTGGCGCCGACTCATCTGGACGAGGCGGGCTGATGAGCGCGACGCACAAGCTGACGGCGATCGAGATCGACAACGCCTCCCTGCCTGCGGCCACGGCCGAGATCGAGCATGAGCGTCGCGTCGCCATCTTCGACCTGGTGGAGCAGAACAGTTTCGCGCCCGAAGGCGCCGAAGGCGGCCCCTATGGGCTGAAGCTGTCGTCGCAGGATAATCGCCTCGCCTTCGACATCACCGGCCCGGATTTCAGTCGCACTCACGTCCTGTCGCTGACGCCGATGAAGACGGTGATCCGCGATTACGGCCTGATCTGCGAGAGCTATTACGAGGCCCTGCGCGGCTCTTCGCCCAGTCAGATCGAGTCGGTCGACATGGGGCGCCGGGGCCTGCACAATGAAGGCGCCGCCCTGCTGAAAGCGCGTCTGGAAGGCAAGGTCGAGATGGACCAGGAGACCGCGCGGCGGCTCTTTACTTTGGTCTGCGCCCTCTACCGTCGGGGCTGAACTCGACTATCTAAGCGTTTTGGTGCATTAGGCGCCCTCACTTTTACGGCTCGCGCTCACGCCCGGCGCGAGCCTTATGCCGTATTCACAGGGGCGAGAGAGGCCGCATGGCTAAGGAAGAACTTCTGGAGTTCCCCGGCGTGGTCAGCGAACTGCTGCCGAACGCGACGTTCCGCGTGACGCTGGAAAACGATCACGAGATCATCGCCCACACTGCGGGCAAGATGCGCAAGAACCGCATCCGGGTGCTGGCCGGCGACAAGGTGCTGGTCGAAATGACGCCCTATGACCTGACCAAGGGTCGCATCACCTATCGCTTCAAGTAAGGACGCGCGTGTCGCGTCCTGACACCCTGGCTCCGAGGCTGATCCTGGCCTCGTCGAGCCCGCGCCGCATTGAGTTGCTGGCGCTGATCGGCATTGCGCCCGATCTGGTCGATCCTGCCGATATCGACGAAACGCCCCAGCGGGCCGAGACGCCTGCGCGTCTGGCCCAGCGCCTGGCCTGTTCCAAGGCCGCCGTCGTGGCTGAACGCCATCCTGACGACGTGGTCCTGGCCGCCGACACTGTGGTGGCTGTCGGGCGTCGTCTGCTGGAAAAGCCTGCCGACGAGGCTGAGGCCACCCGCTTTCTGAAGCTGCTGTCGGGACGCAATCATCGCGTCTTCACCGGCGTGGCCGTGATCCATGGCGGGCGGACGTCCTGGCGGGTGGTGGAAACCCGCGTCAGCTTCAAGCCGCTGTCGGACGGCGAGATCGCCGCCTATGTCGCCTCGGGCGAATGGCGCGGCAAGGCCGGGGGCTATGGCATCCAGGGCCGGGCGGCGGCCTTCATCACCCGAATCGTCGGCAGCCATCCCGCCGTCATGGGCCTGCCTCTGTATGAGGCGGCGAATCTTCTTCGCGGCGCCGGCTGGCGAGGCGAGGGGGCCTGATGGCCGATATCGAGGTCTTCCTGGACGCGGCTCCGGGCGAGACCCGGGGCGTGGCGTTCCGCGACGGCCGCGCCGAGACGCTGATTATTCATAGAGAGGATGATCGCCCCGAATATCGCCTGGGCGCGCGCGTCGTGGGGCGGGTGGCGCGGCTGGCGCCGGGGCTGCACGGCGCCTTCGTCGATCTGGGCTGCGGCGAGCCGTTCGGCTTCCTGCCTCTGGGCAAGGCGGATCGTCCGGCTGAAGGTGCCAAGCTGGAACTGGAAATCACGGCGGAGCCCCGCGAGCGCAAGGGGCCGGTGCTGCGCCGTCTGGGCGAGGCGAGCGGCGAGACGCGCCTGGTGGCGCCGGGGCCGGACGTTGAGGCGATTCTGCGCGCTCTTTACCCTGACAGGCCCGCCATGACGGGCGCCGAGGCCATTCGCGCCGCGACCGAGGCTCAGGAAGAGGCGCTGGCGGGCGGCGTCGTTGTTTCTGAGGTCGGGTTGGATCTGGCGATCCAGCGCACGCGCGCCCTGATCGCGGTCGACATCGATTACGCCCCTGTCGCCGGTCGTGATTCCCGCAAAGGGCGCGAGGCGGTGAATCGCGAGGGGCTTCGCCAGACGGCGCGCCTGCTGGGCCTGACGGGGTGGGGCGGTCTGGTGGCGGTGGATCTGGCGGGCGTGGGCCTGCATCCCGAAAGCACGCTGAACATGGCGCGTCAGGCCTTCGCCGGGACGCAAGGCGTAGCGGTGGGGCCGCTCAGCCGGTTCGGGCTGCTGCAACTGTCCCTGCCCTGGGGGCGAACCCCGGCGGACGAGCGGCTGGCCGGGCCGGGCGCCGCCGAACGCGCCGCCCTGCACAGCCTTCGGCTGGCGCTGGCGACGGACCGGGCGGCGCCGCGTCTGACGCTGCATTGCAGCCCGGCCTCGGAAACGATTCTGTCGCCGTGGGTCGCCGAACTGGGGCCGCGCGCCCATATCCGCCCCGACGCCGCGCCGGGCGACTTTCATATCAAGGAGGGCTGACGCATGGCCCAGTGCCCCATTTGTCGTCGCGCGGAGCCCGTCGCGGCCTATAAGCCGTTCTGCTCCAAGCGTTGCGCCGACATCGATCTGCAGCGCTGGTTCTCCGGCGGCTACGCCATTCCGGCCGAAGAAGCGCACGATGATGAAAAAGATCGCGGAATTGAGTGAATTGGCGTCTGGACAGCCCGTTCGGGCTCGCCTATAGAGCCGCCTCTCGCGACGCACAGCGACGCCTGGATAGCTCAGTTGGTAGAGCAGCGGATTGAAAATCCGCGTGTCGGTGGTTCGAATCCGCCTCCAGGCACCACTTTCCCCTCATTGATGAATATTCGCCTCGGCCACGAAAAAGCCGAAAATTCATCATGGGCCTAAACTTTTCTTAACAATCGGTAACACGGCAAGTTTGTTGCCGTTTCATGTCATGTCCGTGCATTTTTTGTGCGCGGTGTGCCCGGCAACGTCCGGCCGGGGGTGAAAAGACATTTTCCGCCCTTGACGCTAAGATAGGGCTTCGCCAAAGGGACAGGACCGCATTCCTGCTTGCAGGCTGTGGGCGGCGAGATATTGTCTCTGTCGCCAAGTCCGCAGACGTTTCGGCGTTTGGAGGATTGCGGCGCCGACCGGCGGGGGAGAAATCCGGCGGGAGGAAAAGATTTCACTGTAAAGGCGCGGCCGACTGACGCGGTCGCCGTCTTGGGTTCCACGAGTCAGACCAAAGCAGGAACTGGCGAAACATGCTCGATAAGAAGACGAATATCCTCCTCGCTATGGCCGGCGCAGCCGTCCTGATGGCGAGCTCGCCGGTTCTGGCGCAGGACGCAGCCGCTCCGGCCGCTCCGGCCGCCGCTTCGGCTCCCGCCGCCGCCGACGCCGCCGCTCCGGCCGCCGACGCCGCCACCCCGGCCGCTGATGCAGCCCCCACCGAAGAAGCCGCCGCCGACGGTCACGGCGGCGCCGGCCTGACCCCGATCGCCATGTTCATGATGGCGCACCCGGTCGTTAAGGTCGTCATGGCCGGCCTGATCCTGGCCTCGATCTTCTCCTGGACGCTGCTGCTCATCAAACTGGTCGAGTTCAGCTCGCTGGGCAAAAAGACCAACCGCTTCCTGGAAGAGTACCGCGGTGCTCGCACCCTGGCTGACATCCGTCGCCTGGCCACCTCGGAAGAGTTCGACGGCAACCCGCTGGCCGACATGGCCGCCGCCGCCACCGGCGAAGTGGAACTGTCGCGTCAAGCCGGCCTGGACGTCGCCGGCGTTCACCGCGGCTCCACGATCGACCGCGCGAACAACGCCATCGGCGCCGTTCAAGGTGGTCTGGGCATCCGTCTGTCGGGCGGCCAGCAGTTCCTGGCTTCGGTCGGTTCGGGCGGTCCGTTCATCGGTCTGTTCGGCACCGTGTACGGCATCATGAACTCGTTCATCGGCATCGCCGAGTCGAACACGACCAACCTGGCCGTCGTTGCTCCGGGTATCGCTGAAGCCCTGCTGGCCACCGGTATCGGCCTGTTCGCGGCTATCCCGGCGGTTATCTTCTATAACTACTTCAACACCCGCATCGCTGCCTACGGCGCTCGCGCCGACGGGTTCAACGCTGAGCTGATCAACTCGATCTCGCGTCAACTCGACAAGGGAGCGTAAGCCTAATGGCCGCCAAACTTTCCGGTTCCGGCGGCGGCAAGTACACCGTCGAGGCGAACAGCGAAATCAATGTCACGCCTTTCGTGGACATTATGCTCGTTCTCCTCATCATCTTCATGGTGGCGGCTCCGCTCGCCACCGTGTCGGTGCCGGTGACGCTTCCACGCGCCGTCGCTCCGCCGGCCCAGAATCCGCCTAAGCCTGTCTTCATCTCCATCCAGAATGGCGGTGAAGTGTGGATCGGCGACTTCCGGACCTCGGTGGGCTCGTTGGGCGAAGATCTGAAGGTCCAGATCGGAACACGTGACCCTGAGCAGGAGCGGATTTTCATCCGCGCTGACCAGCAAACGCGTTACGGGGACTTCATGCAGGTCATGAACGCCTTGCAGGATAATGGTTTCTACAGTGTCGCCCTGGTTGGCGAAGATCAGTCGTAAGGGGGCGTGACGCAAGCATGACTGCTGAACATCGCGAGCATCGCGACCCTCTGCTCGACGCTCCGAGAAAGAAAAAACTTTCGACGGGCGCAATGGTCGGAATCGGCATCTCGATCGCCGTTCACCTTCTCGCGGGTCTTTACCTCTATAAGAGCAAGTTCGAACTCCAAGAGTTCAACTATGTGGATGAAGCTGTAGATGTCGAGCTGATGGCGCCACCGCCACCGCCTCCGCCTCCGCCGCCTCCGCCGCCCCCGCCGGATACGCCTCCGCCGCCGAAGCTTCAGGTGCGCGAGCCGGTCGTCAACACCTCGGCGCCTCCGCCGCCGGTGACCTTGCCGATCGAGCCGACGAAGAAAGAAGACCGCGTCGAATACACGGGCCCGCCCGTGATCGTCCCGGGTCCTCCGCCTCCGCCGGCCCCGCCCGCGCCGCCGCGTCCTTCGGTGATCACCAACCCGCAGTGGGCTCGCCCGCCGCGTCCGACCGAACGGGACTTCCCGCAGCGCGCTCTTGATCGCGGCGTGGGTGGTTCGGCCACGGTCGAATGTACGGTGACCCCGAGCGGTCGTCCTGAAGACTGCCGTGTCGTCTCGGAAGAGCCGTCGGGCATGGGCTTCGGCGCCGCAGCGGTCCGCATCGTCCAGCGCGGGCAGCTTTCGCCCCGCACGGTCGATGGCGCTGCAACGAACGCCAAGTTCGTGGTCCGGGTGCCGTTTAACCTGGACTAAGCGAGCGATCGCACTGAACGAAAAGAAGCGCCTCGAGGTTTCGCCTCGGGGCGCTTTTTTCGTGGGCCTGGCCAGGGCTCATTGGAAACAAGGGGGGCTCGGGAATGGGCTTGGGGTGATAAGGGTGACGCCCCTATTGTTGGTCATGCTTGGCGGGCTCGGCGCCTGCGCAACCACGCCGCGTGCGCCGGACGCCTGGGCCTCGGTCCGGTGCGACATCACATCTTTTGGCACGCCCGAGAATTGCGTCGTTGTGGCTGAGCAACCCGCCAACGAGGGATGGGGAGATCAGGCGCTTGCCATTGTGCAGAAGGGGCGGCTTTCCAGAGCCACGGCGGCGGACGCGCAGCCGGGCAACAATTTATGGTGACGGTTCCTTTCGCGCTGGATCGCGACCAGGCGCAGCCCTTTGCTCACTGAGGCATGGAGCCAGTCGAGCCAGCCGTGCATTATGGCGGTGAAGTCATTTCCGGAGGTCCGATGTCTCGTAAACCGCTCTTGCTCGCCCTCGCCATCAGCACCACCGTTCTTGGTGCGGGCGTCGGGGCCTGCGCCTATAACGAGGCCCTGGGGCGAAGCCAGTTCGTGCTGATGGACGACAGCGCCCTGATCCAGCAGTCACAGGCGGCCTGGGCCGAAACGCTGCGCACCCAGAAGGTGTCGAACAACACGGCCCAGAACGCGCGCGTTCGCCGCGTCGGCGATCGAATCGTCCAGGCGGCGAACCTGACCAATCGTCACTGGGACTATGCGGTGTTCGACGACGCCAGGCCGAACGCCTTCGTCCTGCCGTCCGGCCATATGGGGGTGACGACCGGGCTGCTCGCCATGGCCAAGAACGACGACCAGCTGGCGGCGGTGATCGGTCACGAGGTCGGCCACGTCGTGGCGCGCCATGCGGCCGAGCGGGCGTCGACGACCCAGACGACGGGTCTGGTGCTGGGCGCCGTGCAGAGCCGGGCAGGGGATTACGGCCAGGCGGTTCAGGCCTTCGGCGGCCTCGGCGCCCAGTTGGGCGTGCTGCTGCCCTTCTCGCGCAGCCATGAACTGGAGGCGGATCGGCTGGGCGTCGATTACATGGCGGCGGCCGGTTACAAGCCGTCTGAGTCGCTGGCGCTGTGGCGCGCGATGGCGGCCGGGCGACAGTCTGGCACGCCGGAGTTCGCCTCGACCCACCCGTCGGATCAGACCCGGATCGCCCAGTTGCAGCAGTACATCGCCAGCCGCGGCTGGAACTGACGGGGATAAAACATAAATTTTGCGCGAGGGCGAAAAGGCCGCTTGCCCCCGGCGGCGAGGCCCGCTAGAGAACCGCCCTCGCGCAGAGATGTGCAGCCTTAGCTCAGCTGGTTAGAGCGCCGGTTTGTGGAGCCGGAGGTCCTCAGTTCAATCCTGAGAGGCTGTACCATTCTCCTTCGAATCGCTTTCGCGATGGTCGAAGGAGGATAACGACGATGACGTCGCCGGCGTGGGATCCCCAGCAATACAATCGGTTCGAGCGCCAGCGCGATCGCGCGGCCATCGACCTGTTGTCGCATCTGCCGGACGATCTGGACCCGCACCAGATCTGGGACATCGGCTGCGGCACGGGACAACACGCCGCCCTGCTGAAACGACGCTGGCCTGACGCGCAGGTGCACGGGCTGGATTCCAGCGCGGCGATGCTTGAACAGGCGCGCGGCCTGCCGGACGACGTGCGCTGGGTGCAGGGCGATCTGGAGCGCTGGGCGCCGGATGCGCCGGTCGATCTGATCCTGGCCAACGCCTCGCTACAGTGGGCCCCGGACCATGCGGCCCTGTTCCGGCGGCTGACCGAGGCGCTGGCGCCGGGCGGCGTGCTGGCGGTGCAGATGCCGATGGCCTGGGAGACGCGCCACCATACCCTGATGCGTCAGACGGCGGCGGACGGACCGTGGCGCGGGCGGCTGAGCGGCGTGGACACCATTCAGCCTCTGCTGGCGGCCGAGGCCTATTACGACGCCGTGGCGAATCTGTGCGAAGAGGTCGACATCTGGACGAACGCCTATCTGCACGTGTTGGAAGGCGAGGATCCCGTGCTGGAATGGATGAAGGGGACCGCGCAGCGGCCCTATCTCACCGCGCTTTGCGAAGACCCAGCCAGCCGCGACGCCTTCCTGACGCGCCTGGGCCAGGTGCTGGGCGAGGCGTTTCCACAACGTCCTGAGGGAAGGACTCTACTGCCATTTCCTCGACTGTTTCTTCTGGCGCGTCGGCGCGGCGGCGACGGTGCAAGGTCTCGACCGGGCCGTTGAGGCTGTCCAGGGCGGCGCGCGCGGCTTCATAACCGGCGGCGACGCCGGGCTCATAGGCCTTCCAGTCGCGGATATCGACGCCGTCCGAGGGCGGCAGGATCAGCAGGTCCGTCTCGGCGCGGGCCTGCATCCGCTCGGCCTCGCTCGACAGGGTGGCCGAGCGCATCAGGATGGAGACGATCGGCGGGCCGTGCTTCCAGGCGCCCGACAGGATCCAGCGCCACCAGGAGGGGGGATTCTCCAGCGCGGAAGCGTCCACGCCGCGTGACTGGGACACGTCGACGCCCACGACCGGGCCGCTGTTCAGCCGCCGCATCACGTCGCTGGGGAAGTTGCGCAGGACGGCGCCGTCGACCAGCACCTGGCCGTTCATCACCACGGGCGGCATGACGCCGGGAATGGAGATGGAGGCGCGCAGGGCGTGGCGCAGCGTGCCCTCGCGATGCACCTCCAGCTTGCCTGCGGTCAGATTGGTCGAGACGGCGAAGAAGGGCAGCGGCATGTCCTCCATCTGCACGTCGCCGAAAGCCTCTTTCATCAACGCCTTGACCTTGCGTGCGTGGGTCATGGCGATGATGGGCGGAGCGATGTCGGCCAGTGGGTCGGACAGGACGAAGGCCTGGCGGATGTGGTGCTCCAGCTCTTCGTCGGACCAGCCCAGAGCGGGACCGGCGCCGATCACCGCCCCCATCGAGGCGCCGCCGATGAAGTCGATGGGCGTGCCCGCCTCGCGCAGGGCCTTCAGCGCGCCGATGTGGGCATAGGCGCGCGCGCCGCCGCCCGACAGCACCACCCCGACGGAGGAGCCGGTGATCAGCCGGGCGATGCGCGCGGTATCCTCGAACAGGCCCTCGACCGCGTGGAACCAGCGGCCGGGCTTCAACACGTCCAGCCAGGCGCGGGTGTTGCTGGGCCGCGGCATCCGCGGGTCACGCAGCAGGATCAGGTCGGTGCGTTGGCCGGCGTCGTCCCAGTCGTCTGCGACGGGCGGGGCAGGGGGCGGCGAATGGTCGGCGGCGCCGACCAGGAACAGCCGGTCCACCTGACGCGCGCACAGGGCGGCCCAGTTCGGCTCGTCCGCCTCGGCGACATAGAGGACGTAGTCGTGGGCCTCTTCTACGCGTGAGAACCATTCGGCCGCCGATGACAGGGCCGAGCTGTCGATGACGTGGCAGGTGACGCCCTGGGCCTCGACCGCGCGGGCGACGCGCTCGACGAAGGCGCGGATCGGCTTGTCTCGGGCCGAGACGAAGCCGAAGACGTTGGGCTCGGTTCCGCCGCCGCGCTCACGCGCGCGGGTCAGCATGATCTGGCCCAGCTCCGACATCAGCAGGGGATCGTTGCGCGCGGCGTCGAAGAAGGCCTCGCGCGGCAGGGCCAGCACGTCGCTGTCGCGCAGGGCGACGACGTCCGACATGTGCGAGGTCCCCGCCAGCATGGCCAGTTCGCCGACAGGCTCGCCCGGCTTGATGACCGCGATCATCTGGGGGGTGCGGCCGTCGTCGCGACGGAAGACGCCCAGTCGCCCGGCGCGCAACAGATACAGGGTGTCGGCCCGGTCGCCTGCGGAAAACAGCCGCTCGCCCCGCGTCAGGGCGAACCAGCTGGCGCGGCTGTCCTGCGCGTCCTCGAAGGCGCGGGTCAGGGCGGCGGCGAGGGTGTCCGGTCGAAGCGGGGCCATGAGAAGGAGATATAGCGGATTTCGTCTTCGGTGAACCGAACGGCTTCCCCCCGGCGCGGAAGCCTCCTAAACCTTAGGCATGCCCAAGCTGATTTCCGCCGTCGATCGCAACAGTCCTGCTTTCAAAACGCTGGATGCGCACAATCGCGCCCTGCGGGACGTGCTTTATGAAAAGGTCGCCAAGGCGGCGCGAGGCGGGTCGGACGCCAGCCGCGACCGCCATGTGGCGCGCGGCAAGCTGTTGCCAAGGGATCGGGTCGAGCGCCTGCTGGATCCGGGCTCGCCCTTCCTGGAGGTCGGGCAACTGGCCGCCGATGGCATGTATCGCGATGAGGCGCCGGGCGCCGGGATGATCTGCGGCGTTGGCCGGGTGTCGGGGCGCGAGGTCATGATCGTCGCCAACGATCCGACGGTGAAGGGCGGGGCCTACTTCCCGATGACGGTGAAGAAGCACCTGCGGGCGCAGGAAATCGCCGAGCAGAACAATCTGCCGTGCGTCTATCTCGTCGATTCCGGCGGCGCCAACCTGCCGCATCAGGCGGAGGTCTTTCCGGACCGCGACCATTTCGGCCGCATCTTCTTCAATCAGGCGCGGATGAGCGCGCGTTCGATCCCGCAGATCGCCTGCGTCATGGGGTCGTGCACGGCGGGGGGGGCCTATGTGCCGGCCATGTCGGACGAGACGGTGATCGTGCGCAATCAGGGCACCATCTTCCTGGCCGGTCCGCCGCTGGTGAAGGCGGCGACGGGCGAGGTCATCTCGGCCGAGGAACTGGGCGGGGCCGAGACCCACGGACGCAGGTCCGGCGTGGTCGATCATGTGGCCGAGAACGACGAGCACGCGCTGGAGATCGTGCGCTCCATTGTCGCCAATCTGAACACGACCAAGGCCCAGCCGCTGGACGTGCGCGAACCGCGCGCCCCGGCCTACGATCCGCAAGAGCTTTACGGCATCATCCCCGAGGATGTTCGGGCCCCCTATGACGTGCGCGAGGTCATCGCCCGCATCGTCGACGGCTCGGAGATGGACGAGTTCAAGGCGCTGTACGGCACGTCGCTGGTCTGCGGCTTCGCGCGCATCTGGGGGATGCCGGTCGCCATCCTGGCCAACAACGGCGTGCTGTTCTCCGAGAGCGCCCAGAAGGGCGCGCACTTCATCGAACTGGCCTGCAAGCGCAAGATTCCGCTGCTCTTCCTGCAGAACATCTCGGGCTTCATGGTCGGCGGCAAATACGAAGTCGAAGGCATCGCCAAGCATGGCGCCAAGCTGGTGACGGCCGTCGCCAGCGCCGAGGTGCCCAAGTTCACTGTCCTGATCGGCGGCAGCTTCGGGGCGGGCAACTACGGGATGTGCGGCCGGGCCTATTCGCCCCGCTTCCTGTTCACCTGGCCCAATAGCCGCATCAGCGTGATGGGCGGCGAGCAGGCCGCGTCCGTTCTGGCCACCGTCCACCGTGACGCGGAAACGTGGACGCCGGAAGAGGCCGAGGCCTTCAAGGCGCCGATCCGCCAGAAGTATGAGGACGAGGGCAACCCCTATTACGCCACGGCCCGCCTGTGGGACGACGGCGTCATCGACCCGGCCCAGACGCGCGACGTGCTGGGCCTGGCCATCAGCGCCAGCCTGAACGCCCCCATCCCCGAGACGACCTTCGGCGTGTTCCGGATGTAACCGGCGAAAGCCTGCACCAAAGCCGTACTGCCGCGTTTCACTTCGGCAAGGAGCCGACCATGACCGACCAGAAACCGACCGAAGACGAGCTGAACGCTCTGGATATCACCGACGCCGAGGCGGCGGAGATGAACGCCATCGCCCATCCTCTGCTCGCCGATCCGGCGCCGGATGCGAACGACGATCTGGTGCAGATCGACGCCACGGCCGACGGGGTGGTCTTCGTCACCATCAACCGGCCGCAGAAGAAGAACGCCTTCGACGCCGCCACCATCGCCGCCTTGTATGAGGCGTTCGAGACCCTGCAGGGCGCCGACCGGGTGCGCGTGGTCTTCATCCGCGGCGCGGGCGGGACGTTCAGCGCGGGCGCCGACCTGAACTGGATGCGCGACGCGGCCGACTGGTCCGAGAGCGACAACCGCGACGACGCCATGGGGCTGGCGAAGATGCTGAAGGCCTTGCACGACGTGCCGGCGCTGACGGTGGCTCTGGTCGAGGGCGCGGCGATGGGCGGCGGGGCGGGCATCGTCGCCGCCTGCGACATGGCCGTGGCCGTCGAGGGGACGCGCTTCGCCTTCTCGGAGGTCAAGCTGGGCCTGATCCCGGCGACCATCGCCCCCTATGTCATCGAGGCGGTCGGCGCGCGCCGCGCGCGCCAGCTGTTCCTGACGGCCAACATCTTCGACGCCGATTACGCGGCCCATGCTGGGCTGATCGACATGGTCCTGCCCGAAGGTTCGGTGGACGAGTTCATCTCCATGCTGACCGACAGCCTGTCGGCCAATGCGCCGGGCGCGATGGGCGACGCCAAGCGGCTGGTGAACGATGTCGCAGGCGAGGATATCGACAACCGTCTGCTGGAAGAGACCGCCAAGCGCATCGCCCGCGCCCGCGTCTCGGCCGAGGGGCAGGAGGGCGTGCGCGCCTTCCTCGACAAACGCGCGCCGAGCTGGGCGCAATAAGGTAGCCGAATGTTCAAGTCCGTCCTGGTCGCCAATCGCGGCGAGATCGCCTGCCGTGTCTTCCGCACCGCCCGCCGCATGGGCCTGCGCACCATCGCCGTCTATTCCGAGGCTGACGCCAACGCCCTGCACGTGCGCGAGGCGGACGAGGCGGTGCTGATCGGCCCGCCGGCGGCGCGCGAATCCTATCTGGATGCGGCCAAGGTGCTGGCGGCGGCCAAGGCGACGGGGGCGGAGGCCATCCACCCCGGCTATGGCTTCCTGTCCGAGAACGCCGACTTCGCCGAGGCCGTGGCGGCGGCGGGCATCGTCTGGATCGGCCCCAAGCCGTCCTCGATCCGCGCCATGGGCCTGAAGGACGCGGCCAAGAAGCTGATGATCGAGGCGGGCGTGCCCGTCACCCCTGGCTATCAGGGCGAAGACCAGTCGCTGGAGACTCTGACGGCCGAGGCGAACCGCATCGGCTTCCCGGTCCTGATCAAGGCGGTCGCGGGCGGCGGCGGCAAGGGGATGCGCAAGGTCGACCGCGCTGAGGACTTTGCCGAAAATCTGGCGTCGGCCCAGCGCGAGGGGCAGTCGTCCTTCGGCGACCCGCGCGTGCTGATCGAGAGCTACATCACCCGCCCGCGCCACATCGAGGTGCAGGTCTTCGGCGACAGCCACGGCAATGTCGTCCACCTGCATGAGCGCGATTGCTCGCTGCAACGTCGCCATCAGAAGGTGATCGAGGAAGCCCCGGCGCCCGGCATGGATCAGGCCACGCGCGACGCCGTCACCGCCGCCGCCGTGCGCGCCGCAAAGGCCGTGGACTATCAGGGCGCCGGCACCATCGAGTTCATCGCCGACGCGTCGGACGGACTGAAGGCCGACCGCATCTGGTTCATGGAGATGAACACCCGGCTTCAGGTCGAGCACCCGGTGACGGAAAGCATCACCGGCGTCGATCTGGTGGAATGGCAACTGCGCGTCGCGGCGGGCGAGCCCATTCCGCTGGCGCAGGCCGACATTCCGATGAAGGGCTGGGCGATGGAGGCCCGTCTCTATGCCGAGGATCCGGCCAACGGCTTCCTGCCGTCGATCGGCAAGCTCGACCATTTCGTCATGCCCGACGACATTCGCGTCGACACCGGCGTGATGCAGGGCGGCGAGGTCAGCCAGTTCTACGATCCGATGATCGCCAAGCTGATCGTCCACGAAGCTGCCCGCGAAGCCGCCGCCGCCCGTCTGGCCGACGCCTGCCGCGAGGTCGAGGTCTGGCCGGTGAAGACCAACGCAGGCTTCATGGCGCGCTGTCTGGATCACCCGCGTTTCGTCGAAGGCGACGTGGATACGGGCTTCATCGCGGCCGAGGAGGGGACGCTGCTTGCGCCGTCGCATAGCGATCTGCCAGTCGCCGCAGCGCTGAGTTGGGCAAATGAGCGTTTTGTCGACGCGGCCTACAGCAAAGATATCTGGTCTGAGTCCCCGGCGCACCTCTTCGGCTTCCGATTGAATGCAGGGACACGCCCGGCCAGATTGCCATTCCAACAGAATGGCGTCTCTCGTGTCGCAGAAGCCATGGTCCTCGATCGAGGTCCTGACTGGCAAGCGGAATACGTCGTGGATGGAGAGCCGCTGGATTACAGCGATCTCGACGAGGGTGGCAGCCTGCCGACGACCTATGGCGATGGCCCGATACGGGTGTTCATGGATGGGGAGATCTCGGTCTTCGATTTTTCAGCGCCGGTCTTTGGCCTCAACACCACCTCGGCCTCTGACGGCGGCCTGCGCGCGCCCATGCCCGGCAAGATCGTCGCGACGCCCGCCAAGGCCGGCGACGCCGTGACCAAGGGGCAGCCCGTCGTCGTGCTGGAAGCCATGAAGATGGAGCACGCCCTGACCGCGCCGTTCGACGGCGTGGTGGCCGAGTTCAACGTCGCTGTCGGCGATCAGGTCGTGGACGGCGCGGTTCTGGCTGTGGTGAAGGCGGCGGACTAAACCCGCGCTCATCCCGGCGGACGCCGGGAGCTGGCCCGAGCAAGTTTGTCGAGCGTCGCGTGCGGGGCTCTCACTGGGTCCCGGCGTCCGCCGGGATGAACGGAGTAGAGGCGGCGTTTCATGCCCCTGCACATGATCAAGCTTTGTGTCGGCGTGTCCGAGGTCGAGACGCTGGAGGCGAACGCCGCCCGGTCCGACTGGCGCATCGTCCACACCCGCATGACGCCCAAGCGCGCCGCCGAGATCGAGGACGGCGGCTCGCTTTACTGGGTGATGAAGGGCGTGGTGACCTGCCGTCAGCGCATTCTGGACATCACCACCGTGGGCGAGGGCAAGGCCAGCCGGTGCGAGATCAAGCTGGACAGCCAGGTCATCCGCACCGCGCCGCTGGCCCGGCGGCCGTTTCAGGGCTGGCGCTATTTCGACAAGGACGTGCCGCCGGACCTGTCGGTGGCCGAGCCGACGGACCTGCCGCCCGAGCTGGCGCGGGAACTGCGTGAGCTGGGCGCCTGGTAGGCGCCCGAAACACACGGAAAATCGATTGACGCGCGCATGGGCGCGTGGCTGTTGCGGCCTCCGATGACCCACGCCCTGTTCAGCTTCAAGACCCGCGCCACCCTGTCCGAGCTGCTAAAGCTGGCCTGGCCGGTCGTCATGGCGCGTCTGGGCATCATGACGATGGGGCTGACGGACGCCATCGTCGTCGGCCACTACGCCAGCCGCGAGCTGGCCTTTCACTCCCTGGCCTGGGCGCCGTCCTCGGTCGTGCTGACCACGGCGGTCGGGCTGATGATGGGGGTGCAGGTCATGACCGCCCGCCTGCTGGGCGAGGGCAGGGGCGACGAGGTGGGGGCCGTCCTGCGGCGCGGTATGACCTATTCGCTGCAGATCGGCCTGGTCTCGATGATCGGCCTGCTGCTGCTGGGGCCGTTCGGACTGGTTCACATGGGGCTGGAGGACGGTCTGGGCGAGGGCGCGACGCCCGCCCTGATGGTCTTCGCCCTGTCGATGCCCGCCTATCTGATTTCGGTCTGCGCCCAATTCTTCCTTGAAGGCCTGCAACGTCCGAAGGCGGGCATGGTCGCCATGTGGGTGGCCAATGCGGTCAATCTGGCGCTGAACCTGCTGCTGGTCCCGGACCTGCTGGGCATCGGCCTGCACGGGGCCGTGGCCTCGGCCTGGGCGACGTTCGGCGCACGCACGGCGCTGGCGATCTTCCTGGTCATCTTCATCCTGCGCCTGCCCGAGGCGCGGGCTTGGGGCGTGTTCAAGAAGCCCAAGCGCGACAAGGCGGTCGAGAGCCAGCAGATGAAGGTCGGGCTGGGCGCGGGCGCGTCGAACTTCATCGAGGTCGGCGCATTCGCCGCCATGACCCTGTTCGCCGGTCAGCTGGGCGCCGCACAGACCGCCAGCTGGGCGGTCGTCATCAACATCTCAGCCATCGTCTTCATGGTGCCGATGGGACTGTCGTCCGCGACGGCGGTGCTGGTCGGGCGCAGCTATGGCGCGGCGGACAAGGCGGGCGTGATGCGCGGCGGCCTGGCGGGCATCGGCGTTGTGACGGTGCTGGCCTTCATCATCGCCCTCATCATCTGGCCGTCGGCGCGGCTGATCGTCGGCGCCTATACGACCGACCCGGTCATTCTGGCCATCGCGGCCCCGGCGCTGGTGCTGGCGACCCTGTTCTTTGTCGCCGACGCCATGCAGGTGGTCGCCGCACAGGCCAACCGTGCGGCGGGCGACGTGGTATGGCCGACGCTGATGCACCTGTTGTCCTATGGCCTGATCATGATTCCGCTGGGCTGGTTCCTGGCGCATCGTATGGGGGTGGACGGCCTGGTCTGGTCGGTGATCGTCGCCAGCCTGATTTCGGGCGCCCTGCTGACCGGGCGCTTCGTGCGCATCGCGCGGCGGCTGTAAGGCAGGCCGGCCTTCTCTCTGTCCACGAAGGGGAGGGAGAAGGTGACGCGTGGCGTTTCGCCCTCTATATCCGACGCCTCCCTGTCAGACGTTGGAACATCATGGCCCGCATCCTCATCACCTCGGCGCTGCCCTACATCAACGGCATCAAGCACCTTGGGAATCTGGCCGGGTCGATGCTGCCCGCCGATGTGTGGGCGCGCTTCATGCGAAGCCGGGGGCATGACGTCCTCTATGTCTGCGCCACTGACGAGCACGGCACCCCGGCCGAGCTGGCTGCCGCCGCCGCCGGGCAGGACGTGCGCACCTATTGCGACGAGCAGCATCAGGTTCAGAAGTCGCTGGCCGACAAATTCAGCCTGTCGTTCGATATCTTCGGCCGCAGTTCCAACGCCCCGAACACCCGCCTGACCCAGCACTTCGCCAAGGTGCTGGAAGAGCGCGGCCTGATCGAGGAGCGCGTGGACCGGATGATTTATTCGATCGACGACGCCCGCTTCCTGCCCGACCGCTACGTCGAGGGGACGTGTCCGCATTGCGCCTATGAGAAGGCGCGCGGGGACCAGTGCGACAACTGCGGCCGCCTGCTGGATCCGACCGATCTGATCAATCCCTATTCGGCGGTCTCGGGCAGCCGGAACCTTGAGGTCCGCGACACGCGCCACCTCTATCTGCTGCAGACCAAGGTGGCCGACGATGTGCGCGCCTGGGTCGACGCCCGCTCGCCCCAGTGGCAGCCGCTGGCTCGCTCGATCGCCTATAAGCATCTGGACGAGGGCCTGATCGATCGCGGCATCACGCGCGACCTGAAATGGGGCGTGCCGGTCGTCGGACCCGACGGCGGACCGCGTCCGGGCATGGAGGGCAAGGTCTTCTATGTCTGGTTCGACGCGCCCATCGAATACATTGCGGCGACCGAGGAATGGGCCGACAAGACCGGCGGGAACTGGCGCTCCTGGTGGCGTCTGGACGAGGGCGCGGAGGACGTGCGCTACGTCCAGTTCATGGGCAAGGACAACGTCGCCTTCCACACCGTCAGCTTCCCGGCCACCATTCTGGGCTCGGGCGAGCCGTGGAAGACGGTGGACCAGCTGAAGGCCTTCAACTGGCTGAACTGGTACGGCGGCAAGTTCTCGACCAGCATGGGCCGGGGCGTCTTCATGGATCAGGCGCTGGAGCTGCTTCCGGCCGATTACTGGCGCTGGCATCTGACGGCCTATGGGCCGGAGCACTCCGACGCCGCCTTCACCTGGGAGCAGTTCCAGTCGACGACGAACAAGGACCTGGCCGACGTGCTGGGCAACTTCGTCAACCGCATCGTCAAGTTCACGGAATCCAAGTTCGACGGTGTCGTGCCCGAAGGCGGCGAGGCTGGTCCGCTGGAAGCCAAGCTGGCCGCCGACATCAAGGCCGGTCTGGAAACCCTGACCGCCGAGTTCGAGGCCATGGAGTTCCGCAAGGCGGCGCAGGCGGCGCGCGCCCTGTGGGTGCTGGGCAATGAATATCTGCAGGTCGCGGCGCCGTGGACGGCGCTGAAGACGGATCGTGATCGCGCGGCCGTGGTCGTGCGCACGGCGCTGAGCCTGGTGGCCCTGTTCGCCCGCGTGACGGCACCCTTCATGCCGGAAGCCGCGGGCCGCATCGCCGCCACGGTGGGCGCGACGGACCTTTCGTGGCCGGATATCGAAAGCGATCTGTTGAACACCCTGCCGACGGGACAGGCGGTATCCTCTGCCCAGGTGCTGTTCGCCAAGATCGAGGACGCCCAGGTCGCCGAATGGACCGAACGCTTCGGCGGCGCCGAGGGGTGAGCGCGGTGGCCGTTCCCCTGCTCCTGAATGCGGCCTCGCCTGAACGGCGCGCCGTCATTCGCGAGCGCTTGCAAAGGACGGGACGGGCCCAGGTCGTAGATGTTCTGACTGCGCCATCGGCCGATGCGCTGTTCGAGCTGGCGCGCGCGGCGGACTATAATGTCGTGACCCGACGCGGGACCGGCCATGTGGACCTGCCGTCCGCCTGGCTGGCGTCGCTTGAACCGGACCAGAAACGTGGACTGGGTGAGGCGATCCAGAAGTCGGCCGCGACGGATTTCCAGTATCTGTATGACAACTACCCGGTGTTCGATCTGGTGCAGGATGGGCGTGCGGACGCGCGATGGCGCGATCTGGCCGCCTTCCTGAACGGAGAGGATTTTCTGGATCTGATGCGTGATCTGACGGGCGAACAGCGGATCGCCATGGCTGATATGCAGGTGACGCGTTACCGACCCGGCCACTTCCTGACCGAGCATGACGACTATGCCGAGGGAAAGAACCGCTATTACGCCTATGTTTTGAATTTGACGCCGGGTTGGCGGATCGACTGGGGCGGGCTGCTGGCCTTCCACGGCGAGGACGGCAATGTGTCCGAGGCCTTCACACCGAGCTTCAATACCCTGAACCTGCTGCGAGTGCCGACACCGCATTCGGTCACTCAGGTGGCGCTGTCTGCTGGTGGAGATCGGATTTCGATTACGGGCTGGCTGCGCGGTCGCTGAGGCGACGCGATGAATACAAAAAGGCCCGGAGCGATCCGGGCCTTTCGTGTTTCAGGAAGTCGGTTCCGCGGGCTCGACCGCCTGCGGCGGCGGGGCGCCGCGCTCTCGACCGCCGGGCAGGGCGTGGGGCGTGTGGGAGTTGGCGCCCTTGCCGCCCTGACGGAGATGTTTGGCTTCTTCCTCCGCGCCGATCGCCAGGAAGGCCGGGGCCGAGGCGTTGAACTGATCCGTGTGGCCGGTGCGCACGATCACCGAACGCCCGCCGTCCCAGATCATGTGCAGGGCGACGTACAGAACGATGGCCAGACCCACATAGGCGATCCAGCGATAGCGGTTCAGCAGCTTGGCGATGAAGGTGGCCGCCAGACCCATCAGGGCGATCGACAGGATCAGGCCGAACACCATGATCCACGGGTGATCATGGCTGGCGCCCGCCACGGCCAGGACGTTGTCGAGGCTCATGGTCAGGTCGGCGATCATGATCTGGATCAGGGCGGCGCCGAAGGTCTTGCGCTTCAGGCCCATTTCTTCGGGCGAGGGGCCGCCGCCGTGTTCGATGGCCATGGCGCGCTCGATCTCGGCCTCGGCTTCGGCCTGATCGTGGGTGGCCTGCTCGCGCAACTCGCGCCACATCTTCCAGCACACCCAAAGCAGCAGGAAGCCGCCCGCCAGCAGCAGGCCGACGATGGCCAGCAACTGGACGGTGATCAGCGCCAGACCGATGCGCAGCACGACGGCGACAGCCAGGCCTACCAGGATGGCCTTGCGGCGCTGTCCCTGGGGCAGGGCGGCGGCAGCCAGGCCGACGGCGACAGCGTTATCGCCGGCCAGCACCAGGTCGATCATCAGCACCTTGCCGAGCGCGGAGGCCTGACTGATCAGTTCGGGATTGGAGAGGAAGTCCATGCCGGACTCATAAAGCCCGACGGGACCCGCGCCAAGACGCCGCAGCGGCGAAGTGGCGCGGGGATTCCCTAGCCTTTGCGACCCTGGGCGCGGGCGGCTTCATACAGGGCGATGGCGGCGGCGTTGGAGACGTTGAGGCTCTCGAAGCCGCCGGGCATGGGAATGCGGGCCATGGCTTCGCAGTGTTCGGCCACCAGACGCCGCACGCCGTCGCCTTCCGAGCCCATGACGATGACGGTCGGGCGGGCGTCCAGCGCCTGCTCCAGCGTCAGGTCCGAGCCGCCGTCCATGCCGATGGCGCGCCAGCCGTGATCAGCCAGCTTCTCCAGCGCGCGGCTGAGATTCGTCACGCGCGCGCAGGGCAGGCGCTCGGTGGCGCCGGCCGAGGCCTTGGCCAGGGCGCCGGCCAGGGCGGGGGAGTGGCGATCCTGCACGACGATGCCGCGCGCGCCGAAGGCCAGGGCCGAGCGGAAGATGGCGCCGACGTTCTGAGGGTCGGTCAGCTGATCCAGCATGACGATGACGCCTTCGGCCGGTTCGGCCAGATCTTCCAGAGCGACGCCTTCCAGCGGCTGGACCTTGAAGGCCATGCCCTGGTGCACGGCGCCTGCGGGCAGCATCCGGCCAAGGGCGACCGAATCGACCACTTCGATTCGGTGGCCGTTCGCCAGATTCTCGCGCTGAATCTCTTCGGCGCGGTCTTCAGTGACCATCAGACGGCCCGTTCCGCGACGCGCGGGATTCGCCAAAGCGGCCAAAACCGGGTGGCGTCCCCAAAGAAAATTATCGGCGTCCGGGCGCGATCGGGCGGGTCTGCGCTCGTTTTCGCCAGGGCTGCGTCCTTGCGGCGCGGGGCTTTGAGCCCGATTTGGGCGTGTTTCGTCCCTCTTGTGGAAAGATTGTTTTTTACCGGTTTTCCGGTCGTTGCGTTCTCGAAATGACGACACTATAAGACGGCCTCCGATTTGGGCCCCAGGGCTTTCGGTTCAGGCGCCTCCTCTACTGCAGGCGTCGCCCGACAGCGAAGGCTTTCGTCGCGGAATGATCGAAAGATTGTTTCCGGCGTTTCCAGACCGGCATTGACATAGGCGCGCTGGGGGAATGTCCCGAGCGGCAAAGGGGGCGGACTGTAAATCCGCTGCGTAAGCTTCGCAGGTTCGAGTCCTGCTTCCCCCACCACGCGCCTTCAATGCCCGACGGGCCGGGAGTCCAGATAGGAATCGGGTGCGGGACCGTCGCTCTTCAAACGAAGGGCGGTGCAACTGCATTCTTCGTGCGGGTATAGCACAATGGTAGTGCAGCAGCCTTCCAAGCTGAATACGCGGGTTCGATTCCCGCTACCCGCTCCAGGTTTTATGAACTGAGCACAGCGCCCCTCCGTTCCGGACCCGGGCCACAGGAGTTTGGCCATGGCCAAGGAAAAGTTCGAACGCACCAAGCCGCACGTGAACATCGGCACGATCGGTCACGTTGACCACGGCAAGACGACGCTGACGGCGGCGATCTCGATGACGCTGTCGAAGGCCGGCGGC